>Ga0207807_1000011_pt1 | contig 75725 bp, 88 predicted proteins | sample HigsolmetaGSP15D_FD_184843 | JGI IMG/M metagenome (GOLD analysis project Ga0207807, IMG submission 184843) | High solid enriched microbial communities from the Joint BioEnergy Institute, USA - SP1-5-D (SPAdes) | ecosystem: Engineered > Bioreactor > SSF (Solid state fermentation) > Aerobic >... | reverse complement strand
GTATCCTTTAATAATCTAGCAATTATTGATATAATATCCATAGGAAGACCTCTTTCTAAATGTATTCGCCCACAAGCGTACATTTAAATGATAGAGCGTCTTCCCATTTTTTTCCACTCATCTGCCCCTGCGAGTAAAATTTTACACATACCATGCTGATTTTTGCAAGCCGGTATTTTTCCAATTTATAGTACAGGCTTCTCAGTGAAATGCCAAGCTGCTTTGCCGTATTCGTTTTGTTTCCGGCATTTTCTTCGAGCGCTTTTTGGATCAGCTGCTTTTCAAAAGCGGACAGCATTTCATCGAGGCTGCCTTTTTCGGGTATGTCGGCCGCTCCTTGCTTTAGATGATCCTGCCGTTTTTGTCAATCACCGTCATCCCTTCCGCCGTCGACTGAAGGATGAGCGCATGTTTTTTTGTTTCACTTTCCAGCTTTCGGATTAAGGCTTCTTTTTCCTCCAGCAATTTCGCAATCAAATAGGCGACACTGCCGGGAATGACAATCCGGCCCGGGCACGCTGCAACGATTTCATGAAAAACTTGCTCATCCCCGGTTACCTCAATGATAATATCGACATGGGGGCCTGAAAAAACGTGCCAGTTGTTTCCGGTTTGAACGCCCATGTTTTTGGCAAGCCGGATCCCCTCCGCCTGCGGATTGAGATCAACGATGCCGGCCACACGGAACCGTGCGCTCTCGGACAATATTTTTAAAATCGCTTTTCCGCCTTTCCCCCCGCCAACGATTAAAACATTTTGCATCGCTGCTCCCCCTTTTCGTGCTGGTCTCCGCTATTTTATTTTATTTGAAAGGGCTTACATTTACAATGGGCTGCATTGCCTGCGTCCAATCCCGGGTGTTATAATGGTGGAAACGGTTTAAAGGGGGGCCGGAATGGGCAGGCTGGTGGCACTTTTTGTATTGGCGGTGCCGGTCATCGCCGCCGCTTACGGGATCAAATGGATGCGGGATATGGTTTTCGGGATTCCGGACCGCCCGTTTTCCTCGCTGACGCTCCAGTTTCTGGCCGGGCTTTTGTTCTCTGCCGGCGGCATTGCCTTTACCGCCGGATTTATTCTGCACCGGGACAGAAAGCGCCAAAAGGTACAGAAACGTTTCAGCAAACCATCAAAATAAAGCATCCGGCTATTGCCAGGATGCTTTTTCCCGTTCTGCTTTTCTTTCCTGTACCGCGATTTCCGGGAAATCCGTGATGATTGCCGTGCAGCCGATTTTAAACAGCCTTCTCATATCTTTCGCTTTATTCACTGTATACGGCCTGACTGCAATACCGTGGTTCATGGTGGCGCAGATGATCCAGTCGGCCGTTGTCAAAAGACGCGGATGGATCGCTTTTGCCCGGATCGATTTCGCGTAGACCCATGGCATAAACATCACCTCCGAATACAGCGGGGCAATCTCCACTTCAGGTGCCAGACGGTGGCATTGAATGATGGAATAGTGGTTAAAGGAAGAAAAAATGACCCTTTCTTCCAAATGGTATGCCCGGATTAACGAAACAGCTTTTTCCTCGATCAGCGGATAATCCACTTTTGCCGTCTTCAGTTCAATATTGCAGAGAAGCTGGTTTTGGGCGAGCCATTCAAAAACTTCTTCAAGTGCCGGGATGCTTAGCGGCTTGCCGGTTTCGAACCGGTCAATCACATCCAGCGACTGCAGTTCAGCAAACGTTAAATCTTTCACATACCCTTTGCCTTTTGTCGTGCGATTGACCGTTTCATCATGAATGACGACCAGTTCGCCGTCTTTTGACAACTGAATATCCAGTTCAATCCCGTCCGCTCCGGCCTTTTCCGCTTCAAAAAAAGCTTCCATTGTGTTCTCCGGACGTGTGCCTGCCGATCCCCGATGGGCAAAAATAAACGTCACTCGATACACATCCTTTGTTTATTTCGTTCATCATTATATATTCCCCGAACAAGAAAAGCGTAACCTTTTGCGCACGGGATCCGGCCGGTACAACTCACTGCACCGGCCCCTTTCCCTTTCCTTTCAGGAAGCTTTGTGTTCGAGGCGGAGTTTATCAGCGACCATGGCAATGAACTCGGAGTTTGTCGGCTTTGCTTTGGTCATGGAAACCGTATAACCGAATAAGGAGGAAATGGATTCGATATTTCCCCTGCTCCATGCCACTTCTATCGCATGGCGGATGGCGCGCTCAACACGGCTGGCAGTGGTATTGTATTTCTTTGCAATTTCGGGGTATAACACTTTTGTAATCGAGCCGAGCAATTCAATATCATTGTACACCATTGCAATCGCTTCGCGTAAATACATATAGCCTTTAATATGGGCCGGCACGCCGATTTCATGGATAATGCTCGTAATGCTTGCATCGAGATTGACAGGCTTTGATTCCGCTTTGGAAGCTGCCATGCCGGGCGATGATTTCAGCACGGAGCCTTTTTTGCTTGTCTGCCGGATTTGCGAAACAAGCATGTCCATATCAAACGGTTTCAGCACAAAATAGGATGCGCCCAGTTCCACCGCTTTTTTCGTCACATCTTCCTGGCCGAAAGCCGTCAGCATGATGACGTTCGGCATCCGGGAATAAGCCGATTCTTTCAGTTTCTCGAGCACGCCGAGCCCGTCCAGATGTGGCATAATAATATCCAAAAGCAAAATATCGGGGTCCGCCTCTTTTAACCGTTCAAGGCATTCCGTCCCGCTGTAGGCCGTTCCGCAAATTTCCATGTCTTCCTGCTGGGATATATAATCTTCTAACAATCGAACAAGTTCACGGTTGTCGTCTACAATAAACACTCTGATTTTTTTCACTGCCACTGTCCTCCTCAAAAAAATAGCCATATCTCTGTACAAGAATAAGTTTCGACAATGGCGGAAAATTTCCTGCTTTTTTATTTATTATTTTTTGTTGAAAACCGGGATGCCGTAAATCGCCCGGACAAAACGTCCTCACGCATTATAATGATAGATAAGTGCATTATTCTTTAAAAGCGGAAGGGGACCTGCCCCCTCCGTAAATGCCTGCCTCATGGAGCATCCATTCGATATGGACGCCGTATCCGGATGTCGGGTCGTTGACAAACACATGCGTTACTGCACCGACAAGCCGCCCGTTCTGGATGATCGGGCTCCCGCTCATTCCCTGGACAATGCCACCCGTTTTTTTCAGCAATTCCGGGTCGGTAATTTTGATGACCATCCCTTTTGTTGCCGGAAATTTTTGCGGAATGGTGCTGACAATTTTAATCGAATAGGCTTCCACTTTTTTCCCGTCCACAACCGTTAAAATTTTTGCCGGACCTGTCTTTACCTGGTCTGACAGTGCGATCGGCATCGGTTTTGCGTATGTGCTGTCTTTTGCGTCCGGATCCAGCTGTCCAAAAATGCCGAACGGGCTGTTTTTCGTTATATTGCCGATTTGACCTTCTTCGGTAAAACGCGCCAATTTTTCTCCCGGGCTTCCGTTTTTGCCTTTTTCAATCGACGTTACGACTGAATTGACAATCCTGCCTTTTTCGACGACGATCGGTTTTTTTGTATCCATGTCGGATATGACATGTCCGAGGGCGCCATATTTTTTCGTTTTCGGATCGATAAACGTCATCGTGCCGATTCCCGCAGCCGAATCCCGTATATAAAGCCCGAGTTTATACGACTGCCCGTTTTTATCTTTTAACGGCTTTATCGTTTTCCGGATGGTTTGTCCATCCCTTTTAATGACAGTCTCGAGCGGTTTTCCTGTTTCCCCTGCCTGCTGGACAATCGGTGCAATATCGGACATATTTTCGATTTTTTTCCCGTTCAATTCAAGGATCATGTCCCCAACTTCGATTCCGGCCTGTTCACCGGGAGAAAACTTCCCTTTGTCCGTCTGCACAAGGTGATGGCCGACGATAAGGACGCCGAGCGTATTCAGCTTTACGCCAATCGACTGGCCACCGGGAATCATCTTAATATTTGGATGCACTTCTACTTTCGTTTTTTTGATCGGGATGCCTGCCAGTTCAAGAAACATTTCTTCCTTCCCGGCTGACTTCCCTTTTATGGAAACCGTATGTTGATGCGCATGAATTTCCGCACTGTTTCCGCTTGCCATTACGGCGGCAGCAGCGGATTTAGAAAGCTCGGTTTGCTGGCCTTCCAGTAAGCGAACTTGCTTCGGAAAGTGAAGATATTGTTGAAAAGGCTGCGAAAAAACGCATAATAAAAGTGAAACAAGGAGAAATCCGCCTGTCAGCTTCCTTATTTTTTCAAAGTTCAAACATTCCACTCTCCTCGCTTCCGGTTCACCCTGTTTGTTTAGCCTTTGTTTGTTTTGGCTATGATTTTAATTTAGCCTTGAAGCGTTTTAAATATAACAGTGCCTGCGGGAAAAATGCTGCCCAATCTGGATAGAAAGGGTCCGGCTCCACCATTTTTCCAAATAGGCGGACCGGACCCTTATTTTATCGCTTCGGCCAGTTCGAGGAGCTCTTTCGCATGCTGTCTTGTCAGCTCTGTCATTTCAACACCTGAAATCATGCGGCCGATTTCTTTAATTTTTTCTTCCTGCCCCAAAGGCTTCACTTTTGTCCGCGTTCTCCCCTTTTCGGTTTCTTTCATGATCAGCAGATGCGTGTCCGCCATGGCGGCAACCTGCGGCAGATGGGTAATGCAAAGAACTTGCGAATGGACCGAGATATGGTAAATTTTTTCCGCAATCGCCTGTGCTACGCGGCCGCTTACGCCGGTGTCCACTTCGTCGAAAATGACGGAAGTGATCCCCTGGTGCCGGGAAAAAATCGTTTTTAATGCCAGCATAATCCGCGACAATTCCCCGCCTGAAGCAGTTTTTGCGAGCGGTTTTAGCGGTTCGCCCGGGTTGGTGGAAATGTAAAATTCAACCTGATCGAGCCCGTCGCGCCTAAACGGAATGTCATCCGCCTCATAATAATCATCAGCAGCGGCAAGAAAACGGACTTCAAACTTTGTTTTATCCATATACAGCTGCTTTAATTCGGAATGGATATTTTCAGTCAGCTTTCCTGCCCATTTTTTGCGCAAATCGCTGAGCTGCTTGGCTTCCAAATAAAGATCGCGTTTTACCGTCTGCAGTTCTTCTTGCAAAAGCTCTACATGATGGTCGCGGTTTACGATCGATTCAATTTCTTCTTCAATTTTGGACCCGTATTCCAGAATTTCTTCGATCGTGCTGCCGTATTTTCGTTTTAACTGGTTAATCTCATTCAGCCGCGCTTCAATCACGTTAAGCCGTTCCGGGTCAAATTCAAGCCCGTCAAGCCGGGAACGGATCGAGCGGGACATGTCTTCGAGCGTATAAAAACAACTTTGGACGGATTCCAAAATGTCAGAGAGCCCGCCATCCACTTCGGCCGCGGTTTCAAGATGGCTCATGGCAAGGCTGAGCCAGTCGAGGCCGTGCTGTTCCCCGGCAAGCGCTTCATACCCCGTGTTCAATGATTCAAACAGCCGTTCAAAATTGACGAGTTTTCGTTTTTCTTCCGCTAATTCCTCGTCTTCATGCAGCCTCAGCCCTGCGTTTTGGATTTCCTCATGCTGGAACTGGATGAGGTCAAGGCGCTGGGCAAGCTGCTGGTCGTTTTCATTCATTCTTTTTAACCGCCCGTAAACGGCTTCGTATTTTTTATATAATTTTTCGTAATCAAGGAGGGCCGTTTCGATCTCGCTTTGCCCGTACTGGTCAAGCAGCGGCAGATGGTACGTTTCGTTCAGCAGTTCCTGCGTTTCGTGCTGGCTGTGGATATCAATTAAAGTCGACCCGATTTCGCGCAGCACCGAAATCGTCACAAGTTTTCCGTTGATGCGGCAGACGCTTTTCCCTGTTTTCGATATATCGCGCCGCAAAATCACCATGCCTTCCTCAATCTCAATGCCGAATTCGCGGGCGCGCTCCATACACGGATGGCCGTCTTCGACCAGAAATAACCCCTCAATCTCAGCACGGTTTTCCCCGTGCCGGACAAACTCCGATGACCCTCTCCCGCCTGTTAAAAGCTGGATCGCATCGATAATAATCGATTTGCCGGCACCGGTCTCCCCTGTCAGGACAGTCAGCCCGGCTTCAAATGAGAGGGTTAGCGCATCAATAATGGCAAAATTTTTAATCGATAATTCCTGCAGCAATCAAACATCACCACTTTCTACAGCAAGTCCAAAAAACGTTGCGAAACCGTTTCGGTCTCATCGTGATTTTTGCAAATGATCAAACATGTATCATCCCCGCACAAGGTGCCGATAATTTCTTCCCAATCCAGAATATCAATCAAAGCGCCGATTGCATGCGCGTTGCCGGGCAACGTTTTCAACACGATCAGGTGCCCGGCTGTATCAATGCTAACGAACGCATCCGTCATCGCCCGTTTCAGTTTCTGCATCGGGTTAAAGCGCTGGTCGGCAGGCAGGCTGTATTTGTACCTGCCGTTATTGAGCGGCACTTTGACAAGATGAAGTTCTTTTATATCCCTTGAAATGGTGGCCTGTGTCACATTAAAGCCGGCATTCCGCAAATGCTCGACAAGCTCGTCCTGTGTTTCGACATCATAATTGGTAATCACTTCCCTGATTTTGATCAAGCGCTGTCCTTTATTCATATCCTCACCTCAAGGATGCTCTTTTGTAAATATGCATCTACTTGTATGTTAGCGCATTTACAGGCAAATGTACAAGCAGCTTTTTTCCGTAAACGGGCTTTTTTTTCGGGTGCGAAACGCCTTTATTATAAAACAGCCTACCGGTTATCCAATAGGCTGCCAAATTATCCCTTCCTGAGTGCGGCATGGGCTTCTTCCACCACATCTTTTACGGTTACGCGCAACCGGTTGGCGCCGCCTTCTGTTTGGCCGGCGGGCTGGACGAGGTGGATTAAAAATTCAATATTTCCTTCCCCGCCTGTAATCGGCGAGAAGGAGAGGTTTTCCACCGAAAAGTTTTCCCGTAAGGCAAGCTGGATGATTTTTTCAATCACTTCGCGATGGACCTTTTTATCTTTTACAATCCCCTTCTTGCCCACCTGCCCGCGCCCCGCTTCAAACTGCGGCTTAATCAGGGCGACAACATCGCTTAAAGGGGCAAGGAGCGTTTTTAATACCGGGAGGATCAGGGACAGGGAAATAAAGGACACGTCAATTGAGGCAAATTCCGGAATGCCCTTTGTGAAATCCTGTGGGGTAACATAGCGGAAATTTGTCCTTTCCATAACAACGACCCGCCCGTCCTGGCGCAGCTTCCATGCGAGCTGGTTATAACCGACATCAAGGGCATAAGACATTTTGGCGCCGTGCTGGAGGGCACAGTCGGTAAACCCCCCGGTCGAAGCGCCGATATCGAGGACAATTTTGCCTTTTACATCAAGGCCGAACACTTCCAACGCTTTTTCCAGTTTCAGTCCGCCCCGTGAAACGTACGGAAGGGGCTTCCCTTTTATGATGAGCGGCGCATCTGCAGCAATTTTTTCACCCGGTTTATCAAGGCGGGTCTCATTTGAAAAGACAAGCCCCGCCATTACCGCCCTTTTTGCTTTTTCTCTTGTTTCCATTAATCCGCGTTCTACGAGGAGAACGTCCACCCGTTCTTTTTTCATTTAAAATGAAGCCTTTCTTTGCTGTTTTTGAGGCAATATCTGCCGGACTTCCCGAATCAGCCGGTCCTTTGTCAGCCCAATTTCCTGCCACAATTCTTTTACGCTGCCGTGCTCGACAAAGCGGTCGGGAATGCCAATGCGGCGAATGATCCGGTCAGAGAAGCCGCGGTCACCCGCAAATTCCAGCACTGCGCTGCCAAATCCGCCGGCAAGCACGGCCTCTTCTACGGTCAATACCGGCATCCCGGTGTTGAAAACAGATTCGAGCATCGCTTCATCAAGCGGTTTGATAAAGCGCGCATTGACCACTTTAACCGATACCCCTTGCTTTTGCAAAAATTTCGCTGCTTCCATGGCCATCGGGATCGTCGTCCCGAATGTGAGGATGCACACGTCATTTCCTTCTTTCAGGACTTCCCAGGTGCCGAGCGGGATTTCCTTCAGTTCTTCATCAAGCGCCACGCCAAGGCCGTTGCCGCGTGGAAACCGCATGGCGATCGGCCCGCCGTCGTATTTTAAAGCCGTATAGACCATATGCCGGCCTTCATTTTCGTCTTTTGGCATCATTAACACCATATTGGGCAGGCTGCGCAAAAAAGCAATGTCAAACACGCCCTGGTGGGTTTCGCCATCCGCACCGACAAGGCCCGCCCTGTCGATCCCGATGAAAACATTTAAGTTTTGCCGGCAAATGTCGTGCACAACCTGGTCATACGCCCGCTGCAGGAATGTCGAATAAATTGCCAGAAACGGCTTCATGCCCTGGGTTGCAAGCCCCGCAGCAAAAGTGGCGGCATGCTGCTCGGCAATCCCGACATCATATACCCGCTCGGGGAGCTCCTGCTGGAACCGTTCCAGCTTCGAGCCGACTGTCATCGCAGGCGTAACCGCAACAATGCGCGCATCTTCCTTTGCAAGGCTAAGGACGGTATCACTGACGAGTTTGCTCCAGGCAGGAGGGGCATCCGCCGGTTTGATAAAATCGCCGGTTTCAATTTTATACTGCCCGGTGCCGTGCCAGGCGCCTTTCGTATCGTTCTCGGCCGGTTCATACCCTTTTCCTTTTTTGGTAATGACATGCAAAAGAACCGGGCCTTTCGTCTTTTTCGCATACTGGATATTTTCGAGCAATGCCTCAAAATGATGGCCGTCAACGGGGCCTAAATAAGTGAAACCGAGTTCTTCAAAAAAAATACCGGAGACAAGCAAATACTTCAATGAGTCTTTCAGCCGTTCCGCAGTGGCCGCAAGCTTTCCGCCGACAGCCGGAATTTTTTTCAGCAGGAACTCCAGTTCATCTTTTGCGCGCCGGTATTTATTTGCCGTCCGCAGTTTGCCGAGCACCTGGTGAAGCGCGCCGACGTTCGGGGCAATCGACATTTCATTGTCATTCAGCACAACGATGATATCCCGTTTTTCATGGCCGATATGGTTGAGCGCTTCAAATGCCATGCCGCCGGTCAGCGCGCCGTCTCCGATCACCGGGACAATATACGATTTTTCTCCTTTTAAATCGCGGGCGACCGCCATGCCCATCGCGGCGGACAAGGAAGTGGAACTGTGCCCGGTTTCCCAGACATCATGAATGCTTTCGTCCCGTTTCGGAAACCCTGAAAGCCCGTGGTATTGGCGCAATGAACCGAACTCTCCGGCCCGGCCGGTTAAAATTTTATGCACATACGACTGGTGCCCCACGTCCCAGAGGATTTTATCATTTGGGCTGTCAAAGCATTTATGCAGGGCAAGCGTCAGTTCCACGACACCAAGATTCGGCCCGATATGCCCGCCGGTCTCAGACAGTGTTTCAATCAAAAAACGGCGGATTTCCGCGCTCAGTTGTTTCAATGCGGGGATGTCCATTTGTTTCAAAAAGGACGGGTCCTTGATCGATTCAAGATCCAATGCGGATCACTCGCTTTCCTCATCAATGTACGGCATCACTTACATCTATTATAAACAATCAACGCGTTTAGACAAGAAATACCTCATAAACAAACGCCGCCGGTTTTGCCGTTCCGGCCGTTCGTTTTGCGCCAAATGAACGGCCGTTAATGGTCCCGCGTTTCGATCATCCCCGTCAGTTCCATTAGGGCGCCAGTTTCGGCGCCGGTTTCTGCGAGGCACTGCTTTGCAAGGCGGGTATGGCGCCTGAGTTCTTGTTTGGCGCCCTCAAGCGTTAAAAGAGCCGGATATGTACTTTTATGGCGGGATTCGTCGCTGCCGACCCGCTTGCCGATTTTTTCCTGTTCCCCCTCGATATCCAATATGTCATCCCGGATTTGAAAAGCGAGGCCGAGATGATCGGCAAATTGCCCGAATTTTTCCAGCTGCTCTGTTGACGCGCCGCCAATCAACGCGCCGGCAAGCACGCTGAAACGAAGCAGTTTGCCGGTTTTGTGGGCATGGATATATTGCAGTTCCCCGAGGGTCAGTGTTTTATTTTCGCCTTCCATATCCGCCACCTGCCCGGCGACCATGCCTTCCGGGCCCGCAGATTTTGCAAGGAGCGCAATCAGTTTTACCTTCAAAGCGTCATCCAAACCCGGATCTTCGGCAATCAGCCCGAAACTGTACGTCAAAAGGCCGTCGCCGGCAAGAATCGCCACCGCTTCGCCAAATACTTTATGGTTGGTCGGCTTTCCTCTCCGCAAATCATCATCGTCCATTGCCGGGAGGTCATCATGGATCAGGGAATAAGTGTGGAGCATCTCGACTGCACACGCGGTCTGCATGCCCCGCCCAACCGGTTTGCCGAGTGCGGATACGGTTGACAGCAAAAGAAGGGGGCGGATCCTTTTTCCCCCGGCCTGGAGGGAATAATGCATCGCGTCTTTTAATACAGCCGGCGCATGGAGATCCGCGATATATTGTGCCAGGTGTTTTTCAATTTTTTTCACATCATACGCAGGCTTCTGCACGGTTATTCCTCCTCCCGGATCTCAAAATCCTGCTCTTCGCCGTCTTCAGACATAATTTTTGCCAGCTGTTCCTCTACATTTTTCAATTTTCCATGGAGTAATTTGGATAGCTCCATTCCCTGTTTGTAAATGGAAATGGCTTCTTCGAGGGGCACATCCCCTTCTTCCAGTTTCCGGACAATGTCTTCCAGTTGCACCATTGCTTCTTCAAAAGTTAATGAATCAGCCATTTTCTTTCCCCCTTTCAATTTCATCCACCGTGCACAAAAGGCCGCCGTCCGTCAGCCGGACCCGGATCGTGTCACCCGTTTTGGCCTGGCTTGTTTTTTTCAGAATCGTTCCGTCTTCCGCCATGGCCAGGCTGTAGCCCCTTTCCATTACTTTCAACGGGCTCAGCGCTTCAAGGGCGGAAATATTTTTGGCAAAGCGATGCTGTTTCTCCCGCAAAACCGCTTGCATTTGCTTCACAAGGTTTGCTTCTAGGCTTGTGAAATTCCGCCGCGCCTGCAGCAGTTTCTGTTCAGGCCGGTTGCGCAAAAGCCGGCCGTGCAGATTGCGGGTTTGTTCCTCCGCTGTACCGATTAAGCGCCCCGCTTCTCTGTGCAGGCGGTCTGTAAGGCGGTCGGCTTGCTCCATTTGCTGGCGGATGAGCCGGTAAGGATTTGTAAAAACGGGCGACCGTTCGAGGTAAACAAGCCGGCTTTTTTCATGGCGCACTTTCTCCCGCATGTTCCGTATTAGGCGCGTCTGCAAATATAATATTTTTTCCCGCACGTCATCAATATGGGGAACGGCAAGTTCAGCTGCAGCAGTCGGCGTCGGCGCCCGCAAGTCTGCCACAAAATCGGCGATCGTAAAATCCGTCTCATGCCCGACAGCAGAAATCACCGGGATATTTGACGCAAAGATCGCCCGGGCCGTTATTTCTTCATTAAAAGCCCACAGTTCTTCGATGGAGCCGCCGCCCCTTCCGACAATCAGCACATCCGCTCTGCCGATCCGGTTTGCCTGTTCAATTGCCTTTACAATCGAAGGGGCTGCATTTTCCCCCTGGACAAGGGCCGGATGTAAAATGATTTCAGCGACCGGATATCTCCGCCTGATGGTGGTGATGATATCGCGGACAGCAGCCCCTGTCGGCGATGTGATCACCCCGATGACTTTTGGGTAAGCCGGGATGGGGCGGTGGTTTTGAAACAGGCCCTCTTTCTCCAGTTTTTCTTTGAGCTGTTCAAAAGCAAGATAAAGTGCGCCGATTCCATCAGGCTGCATGCTTTTCACATACAGCTGGTAACTGCCGCCTGCTTCATAAACAGATACGGACCCTGTGGCAAGCACTTTCATGCCGTTTTCCGGCATAAATTTCAATGTCCGGTTTGCAGAAGCAAACATGACCGAAAGCAGCCTCGCTTTTTCATCTTTTAACGTAAAATACATATGGCCGCTTGAATGCCGTTTGAAATTGGAAATTTCCCCTTTTACATGGATATCGTTTAAATAAGGGTCCGCGTCAAATTTCCGTTTGATATATTTTGTCAGCGTGTGTACGGATAAATATTGCAAAGCCTTTTTCCACCACCTTTCTCATGCATGAAGAAAGCTGCCTTCCCGCCGGAAGTCAGCTTTCTTTTAATGCGGCCTGCTTCCCGCACAAATGCCCCCCGGCACACTTCCGGACGAAGAGCGGCTTTCCGGGAAAAAATGCCGTGGCGGCAGGGCAGCCTGTTTAACGGCGCAAGCGTTTTGCGGCTTTTACTGTATTGGAAAGCAGCATGGTAATCGTCATTGGCCCTACGCCGCCCGGGACAGGGGTAATATAGGAAGCTTTTTCCTTTACTTCATTAAAGTCCACATCCCCGCACAGCTTCCCGGACTCGTCACGGTTCATCCCGACATCAATGACAGCAGCACCCGCTTTGACAAAATCCGCTTTGATGAATTTCGCTTTGCCGACAGCGCTGACCAAAATATCCGCCTGGCGGGTGAAAGATTTTAAATCCGCCGTTTTGGAATGGCAGTATGTGACGGTCGCATTTTCATTGAGGAACAGCTGGCCGCATGGTTTGCCGACAATATTGCTGCGGCCGATCACGACAACATGCTTTCCTTCGATCCGGATGCCCTTTGACTTCACCATCTTTAAAATCCCGTGGGGGGTGCAAGGCAAAAAAGCGTCCTGGCCCGTCATCATCCTTCCGATATTTACTGGATGGAAACCGTCCACATCTTTCTCTGGGCTGATCGCTTCCACGATCTTTTGCGCATTGATATGGGGCGGCAAAGGAAGCTGGACGAGAATCCCATGAATGTCAGGATCTTCATTTAAGGTTGCAATATGTCCGAGCAATGCCTGTTCCGGCACGTCCCCGGGAAGCTCGATTAAAACGGATTTCATCCCGAGCGCGCGGCACGCTTTTTCTTTGTTTTTGACGTATGTACGTGAAGCCGGATCGTTTCCGACTAATATGACGGCAAGCCCCGGGGTAATCCCCTGTTGCGTTAGCTGCTCCGCTTCCGCCTTTATCTCTTTTCTGAGTGCTTCGGCCAGTTGTTTTCCGTCAATGATTTCCGCTTCCATTATCCATCCCCCGTTACTTAGATTCAATCGAGTCTTTCATTTGATTCAAAACGCCGTTAATAAATTTGGCGGATTTTTCATCTGCAAACCGTTTGGCAATTTCGAGCGCTTCGTTGATTGCCACATTTGCGGGCACATCTTCCGCATACATCAGTTCGTAAGCGGCAAGGCGCAAAATATTGAGTTCCACTTTTGCAAGCCTGTCAAGCGTCCAATTTTCAAGATGCCGGCTGACCATGGCGTCGATTTTCGCGAGATGTGTTGCCGTTCCGTTTACCAATTTCTCCAGATAATCATCACTTTCCTGCCCGTCCAGCGCATTCCGGATCGCATCCTCCGGGCTCGCTTCATTCATATCCATCTGGAATAAAGCCTGAAGCGCTTTTTCGCGGGCGGTTCTTCTTTTCATCATTCGGCAGTAACTCCTTTAAAAAGCTCAAATTCGCATGCTTTTATTGTAACAGAAAGGCAGGACCAAAAAAAGGCCAGGACGCTTTGCCCGGACCCTTTTTCTCTTACTCTTCCGCCTGAAATTCAGGCTCCGCTTTTTGCGTATCAAATTGAATGCCGACAATATGAATATTCACTTCAGACGCTTCCAGGGCTGTCATATTGAGCAAAGCCTGGCGGATATTATCCTGGACTTCCTGGGCAACTGCCGGAATGGAAACGCCAAAATTCATGGTGCAATAGACATCGACTTTAATGCCGTCATCATTCAGTTCCACTTTTACGCCTTTTCCGTGGTTTTTCCTTCCAAGGCGCTCCACAACGCCGCTTGCGAAATTGCCGCGCATTTGGGCAACCCCCTCGACTTCGGAAGCAGCAATGCCCGCAATAACTTCAATCACCTCAGGGGCAATTTCCACTTTTCCGAGGCCGTCTTCATCATGATGCATCTCCAACATTTGGTTGTCTTCTGTCATCTTCAACACCTCCTCTATTTACACGTTATTTCATTACATCATATTTTTCAAGGAATTTCGTGTTGAAATCCCCTTCGACAAAAACTTCATGCTCGAGGAGGCGCTGATGGAACGGAATCGTTGTGTGGACGCCTTCCACGGCAAATTCGCTGAGCGCGCGCCTCATGCGGGCAATTGCCTCATCGCGCGTCGCCCCGTAGGCAATGAGCTTGGCAATCATGGAATCATAATACGGCGGAATGCTGTAACCCGGATATACGGCCGATTCCACGCGGATGCCGATCCCGCCCGGCGGCAGATAAAAATTAATTTTGCCCGCAGACGGCATAAAATTCTTTTCAGGATTTTCGGCATTGATTCGGCATTCGATTGCCCAGCCGCTCCATGTGACCTCATCCTGCTTTAAGGATAACGGTTCACCGGATGCCACAAGGATCTGTTCTTTGACGAGATCCACGCCGGTGACCATTTCTGTAACCGGGTGTTCCACCTGGATGCGGGTATTCATTTCCATAAAGTAAAACTTCTGGTTGCGGTGGTCGAAAATAAACTCGATTGTGCCGGCCCCCGTATAGTCAACAGCTTTTGCCGCTTTCACGGCAGCCTGCCCCATTTCTTCGCGCATTTCGCTCGATAGCGCCGGGGACGGGGATTCTTCAAGCAGTTTTTGCAGCCGCCGCTGGATGGTGCAATCCCGTTCGCCCAGGTGGATCACATTGCCGAATTTGTCAGCCATGACCTGGATTTCAACATGGCGGAAGTCTTCAATATATTTTTCAAGGTAAACACCCGGGTTGCCGAAAGCAGTCGCGGCTTCCTGCTGGGTGATGTGGATGCCTTTTACAAGCTCTTCATCATTCAAGGCCACGCGGATCCCTTTGCCGCCGCCGCCGGCCGTTGCCTTAATAATCACCGGATAGCCGATTCTTTGTGCGACTACTTTTGCTTCTTCTGCATCTTTTACAAGCCCGTCCGAACCCGGGACAATCGGCACGCCCGCTTTTTTCATGGTTTCGCGTGCCACATCTTTCGCGCCCATTTTCGCAATGGCTTCCGGGCTTGGCCCGATAAACTCAATATTGCATTCTCGGCAAAGCTCGGCAAAATCGGCATTTTCGGCAAGGAATCCGTAACCGGGATGGATCGCGTCACAGCCTGTCAAAGTTGCTGCGCTGATGATGTTGGCAAAATTTAAATAACTGTCTTTCGATGCTTTCGGGCCGATGCAGTACGCTTCATCGGCAAGCTGGACATGCAGCGCATTTTTGTCCGCTTCCGAATAAACGGCAACGGCTTCGATCCCGAGGTCGCGGCAGGCACGAATAATCCGGACCGCAATTTCGCCCCGGTTTGCAATCAAAACTTTTTTAATCATGAAAGTCCGCTCCTTACTTTGTCTTTACCAAAAATAACGGCTGGCCAAATTCAACCAGCTGCCCGTCTTTGACGAGGATATCTACAATTTCGCCTTCCACTTCCGCTTCGATTTCGTTAAACAGCTTCATCGCTTCAATCATGCATACAACCGTATTCGGGCTGACTTTGGAGCCGATTTGCACATACGGTTCATCTTCCGGGGAACCCGCCTGGTAAAAGGTGCCGACCATCGGCGACACGATTTTATGCAGATTTTCGTCGGCTGCTTGCGCCGGGGCTTCAGGCTGCAGGTTTTCTGCAAGCTGGCGGGGCTCAGCAGACATTTGCGGGGGTGCGGAAACCTGGGCCATTTCGCGCACCGGGCGTTCAATGACTTGAACGCCGGTGTTTTTCTTCATTTTGATGACGGTCCCGTCATTTTCAAATTCAAATTCATCGAGGTTTGAACGGTCCACAAGCTCGATCAAAGCCTGGATTTCCTCTACTTTTAGCATATATGACACTCCTTCGTTTTTTCAGCTTCCAAAATTGTTAACAATTTATGAATAACTATCCATATCATACGATAACCGGAGGCAAAAATTCAATGATTTGTATAAAAAACGGATTTCCGGCACGTTGCAAAAATGCCTTCCCTGCTTGGAGCAAAAGGAATGAAGCGTTTTACGGAAATTTAAAATCACGCGCAAATCTATTTTTCAATCATTTTTTAAATATAGAAAAAAGCCCGGCAAAAAAGCGGGGCCCCCTTGTTATTCCGCACAGAAAAAAGGGCTGTAACCGCCCCCTATTCTGGCTTTTCTTAATTTGTCTGAAATTCCACAGCCAGTTTTGGCGTATTGCCCAACTCCTGGTTCACAAGCTTGACAATCTCATTTGCAGCCGCTTTATCATGCTTTTTCGATTTGACGGTTACGACCACTTCATCGCCGTCCGCCTGAACGAGCGCATCCTCATATCCTTTTGCTTTGATCAGGCTTTCTAAAACCTGTTCTTTATTCGCCGTCTCCGTCAATTTTTTCATTTCATCCATCGCCTTGCTTTTTTCATCCGGCGTCAGGTCGGTCGATGCAAGTTTATTGGTCAGTTCTTCCTGCTTTTTGCTCATTTCATCCTGCCGCTCAAGGCGGAGCGTCTCAAACACTTCATCACTGGCAGACTTTGTTGTCAGTTTGATTTTTTGCGAACCGGAAGCCTTTTCCTTTGTTGCCGCCGATTCCTTTTCTTTCTCTTGTCGGGTAACCTGATTCGTTGTTTTCGGTTCCGCCGTCACATAGTACACGGACAAAACCACAACAAGGCTTAACATGGTCAACAGCCAGACTGTTTGTTTTTTCAAAAGCATACCCATTCCTCCTCATTCTTTTTTTGGCATGACGGAAACACGGTAACTTGCGATGTCAAGGGCGCTTGCAACAGCTTCTTTTACCGATTTTTGGATGGAGACATCGCCGCCGCCGCTGCAAACGACTAACACCCCTGTGATCTCTGGCTTCCTTGTTTCCGTTACAAGGGGCACTTCCTTGTCCCCGTTTTGGACGATGACGACTTTATCATCCTTTGAAATGCTGTCAATTTTCCGTTCCCCGCCGTTTTTATCTGTTTCGGTTGTTGTTTCATTCCGGATGGTGGCGTTTTTCTCATACACTTTGCTTTCTGATGCGGCCACATTCACCCGTACGTTTACGGAGCCGACGCCCTTGATTTGTTCCAGAATGCTTTTCAGTTCTTTCTCATATTGGTTTTCGTACGTGGAGATCGATTTTGATTTTTTGGAAGTGCCTGCACCGAATGCGGCTGTCCCTTTTCCGCCTGCCGTTTTTACGGGTGAAGATGCAGTCAGCGCTTCGTTTTTTTCGCTTGAATGTCCGAAAAGGTCATTGATAAACATCATCCCGAGACCGGAAATCAGTAGTACGGTTAACAACACAAGCTTTTTCCTTTTATCAGGCGGGCCAGATGGCAGCCATTTTTCTTTCAGTTTTTTGAACGGTCCCTGGTTACGATCCATTTTCGTTTTCAAGCCCCCCTTCGAAACGGAGATCAATTTTTTCTTTATTGATTTTCCAGCGGTTCGACAACATGGCAATGATCGATTGCTGCTCGCGTGTGCTTTGTTTTTCTGTTTGTTTATCCGCCCCGATTTCAACCGGTTTAACGGCAGCAACAGCTTCTTTTTCGTTTTGCGCTTTCAGATAGACACGGACTTTTTTTACATCCGAAGCTTTTAAAGCGGTAAGATCCCCGCTTTTGGCCCCGTCTTTCCACTCGACCGTGATTTTTGAAATTGATTTTCCAAACGCTTCCTCTACCTCCCCTTCCGCATCTTGCTTCAGTTGGACAGCCATTTGTTGTAATGTATATTCCTGCTGTATGGCATTTATTTCTTTTTTCTTCGTTTCAAGCGCATTTTCTTCCGCAGACGGGCTTGAAATTCCGGAATTCCCCAATTTTTCCATCCAAATGGCAGGATCGGCGGAAAAAAGCCGGAATACCGGTGTGACAATAATGGCAATGAGCAAAAGCCCGGTCACAAGCTTTGTATATTTCCGCATCCCGGAGTCGGGCAGAAGCATGTCCGTTATGGCCGCCAAAAGGATAAAAATGATGATGTTCAGCACCCATTTTGTCAAAACGTCCACAAGGTCTCCCCCCTTAACGCATCATCATCGTAAGATTGCCCGCCGTAACGATGATCGTAATGCTGAGAAAAAACATGATGGTCACAATCGCGAGGGCGGCAAATACGTACAGCATGTTTTTGCTGATGATATCAAGGCAGCTGATGACCGGCCCCCCGCCGAGCGGCTGCAAAAGGGCGGAAGCGAGCTTGAACATGAACGACATGGCGAAAATTTTGATGGCTGGAAACGCCGCAATGAGCAGCACAATGGCAACCCCGGCAATGCCGAGCGTATTTTTCAAAAGGACGGAAGCGCTGATCACCGTATCGGCGGCATCCGTCAGCATCCGCCCGACAACCGGGACAAAATTGCCGGTCACAAATTTTGCGGTACGGACCGCAAGCCCGTCCATCACCGCCGTTGCCGTCCCCTGAACGGACAAGACGCCTAAAAACACAGCCATAAAAGCGCCGAGTATGCCGATCCCGATATTGCGCAACAGACCGGCCAGCTGTGTTGCTTTATGCTGTTCCGAGAGGGTGCTGACGACGCCTAAGAGTGTTGAAAGCAGTAGAAGCGGCAGCACGATGATCTCGACCAGCATGCCGCTTGTGCTGGAGAGAAAAATAATGGCCGGGTGAAAAAAGGCTGCCGAGCCGGCGCCGCCTGATGTGGAAAGCACAGCCAGCAAGAGCGGCATCAGCGCCAGGATAAAACCTTTCATTGTCCGGATCGCCTCAAGCGCGTATTGAAGGGCGACATGAAAACTGTTCAGGGCAATAATGACGAGCACCATGAAAACAACCGCGTACGCAATTTTGCTGATCGTCCCTTGCTGGAATGAATAATGCAGGTTTTCCAGCAGGATGCTTAAAATCGTAAGGATGATAAGGGAGCCTAATAGTTTTGCGTTGATCAGCAGCTCCTGGAAAATATACGAAAGCAGCCCTTTCAGCCAGGCTTGCAAGGAAAAATGCTTCTCGCCTTTCATAAAATCCATAAGGCTCCCTTTCTGGCTTTCCGGCAAGTATCCGCCGTATTTGCTGACAATGTCGTCCCAGTAGTTTTTCAGTTCTGATAAGTCCAATTGATTCAATTGTTCATCGACCATTTTTTCCGGAATATTCTCCTGTTTGTCCGTATTTTCCGAAGCGGCGGATGCCGACTGTGCGAAGAAACAGAAGGCAAACAGAATGAAAAGTGCGATGCATATTTTTTTGTGCCCCATATCCTCAACTCCCTGCACGCGGAACGAGATTGACAATCGTTTCGATCAGCACGGTAAGAATGGGGATGGCCATTGTCAAAATAATGATTTTGCCGGCCAGCTCCACCTTTGCCGCAAGTGACCCCTGCCCGGCATCTTTTGTAATATTGGCTGCAAAATCGGCAATATAAGCGACGCCGATGATTTTCAGGATCGTTTCGATATACATCGTGTCGACATTCCCTTTTTGGGCAATTTTTTGCAGCAGGTGGATGATTTCGTATATCTTGTCCACCAGAAAAAGAAAGATAAAACAGCCGGCAAAAAGCGTCAGCAAAAAGGCAAAATTCGGTTTCTGCTCTTTTAATATGAGCGCAAGGAAAGTCGTGATGAGCGCCACACCCGCAATTTGCAAAATTTCAATGGGAAATCCCCCCTTTTTTCCCGGCTTATTGAAAAAGAAAGACCGTTTTGATTTTGGAAAACAAATCCCCTACGATGGATGCCACTAAAAACAAAATGTAAAGAAAACCGAGAAGCGTGACCCATTGCGCATATTCTTTTTTGCCGACCTGGTCCAGAATCGTGTGGAGAAATGCCACAACAATCCCGACCCCGGCAATTTTAAAAATGATGTCCACATCAATGCCCATTGCTTTTCCCCCAATATGATCCGTGAGACTTTAGATCAGTAAAATAGCGATCAGTAAACCCGTGAGGACGCCAAGGCTTTTTGCCATTTTTTCATAGCGGAGCTGCCTTTCGTGCGCTTCTTTTTCTTCCCTTTCTAAATGTGAAAGGGCCAGGAGCAGCTGCTTTTGCTCGGTATAGCGGTCATGTTTGCCCAGGTTTTCCCCGAGCTGCCGCAATACTTCATACTCGTTTTCTTTCAGGGCCGTCAGTTTCCAAATTCCGTCAAGGCTTTTTTCCCACGCTTCTTTGACCGTTGTTTCCAATGTGGTCAACTGGCTGGCAAAGGAACGGAAGAAGGCGGCAGCCGGATCCGGGAGCTGGCCTGATAGTTTTCTTGCCGCTTCATGCAGCGGGGTATGCCCGTACATGATTTCCACTTCCAGTGCCTGAAGCGCGTTTTGAAAAATTCTCAGCTGGCGGGGGCGTTCGCTTAACCGTTTTGCTGCCTCAAAGCCGATGAAACTGGTGGCGAGCACAATCAGTGCTGCTCCAAAAAGTTTAAGCACGGGAAACACCTTCACCGGTACGGATGATGTTCCCTTCCGCATCGCGGACCGCTGTTACCCTTCCCGGCCGGCTCCCCCGTGACAGTTCGAGAAAGCGGTCAAACGCATACGATTCGAGGATTTTCTTTAAAATCGGGCGTTTTTGGATATCCCGGAAGTTTTCCCCGTGCGTTGTCATGACGAGCGAAATGCCCGCATTTACCGCCTCCATAATCGCCGCCGCATCTTCTTCGCGGCCGATCTCATCCACGACAATGACATCCGGGCTCATCGACCGGATCAGCATCATCATCCCTTCCGCTTTCGGACAGGCATCCAGCACATCGACCCTTGGCCCGAAATGGAGTTGCGGGATGCCGTGGACGCAGCCGGCAATTTCAGACCGTTCGTCGACAATCCCCACTTTGGCAGGCGAAATCCCGCGTTCCGGGATGCCGCTTGAAATCAGCCGCGCGATATCCCTTAAAAAAGTCGTTTTTCCGGTCTGGGGCGCCCCGATGATCATCGCGGACAGCCAGCGCCCGTTGTGAAGGGCGAAAAGATAAGGATCCGCAGTCCCGATTTTTTCCCGGGCAATCCGGATATTAAAAGATGAAAAATAGCGGATCGCCTTTACTTGTCCATTTTCAAGAATGACTTTCCCCGCGAATCCGACACGGTGCCCGCCGCTGATCGTGACGTATCCCTTTTTCAGCTCTTCTTCAAGGGCGTAAAAAGAGAAATTCGCAAGCCGGCTGATCAGCTGCTCAGCATCGCTCTCCGTTGGCGTATAGCGCAAAAAATGCGGGATTCCTTTTGAAGTAATTTCAAGCGGGCGGTTTACGCGGATGCGGATTTCTTCCACATCTTCGAGCATGTCCCCCAACTTTTCCAGCTGTTTGGATAAGGTTTTCGGCAAAATGCCCAGCAAATCTTCCATCTTCATCCCTGCTTTCAAAACTTACAGTTTGGTTCATGGATAGTACAATCTATTCGCCGGGTTTGAAAACTATGACAAGGAAGCGAGGCAGATGCTGAAAGTTTAAGTTATTTATAACATGATTATGTAAACTTATTTTTGCCTGTCTCTTGCGGAAAAGCAAAAAAGCTTGGCGCCGTTTGGGACGCCAAGCTTTTTTCAAAGAAATCAGGCACGGGACACGTATGAACCGTCCGTTGTATTGATGATCACTTTATCGCCTTCATTGACAAAGAAAGGCACCTGTACCGTCAGGCCGGTTTCAAGCGTGGCTGGTTTGGACCCGCCTGTTGCCGTATCGCCCTTTACCCCCGGTTCCGTATGGGTAACTGTCAGCGTGACCGTATTGGGGAGTTCAATGCCGAGCGTTTCTCCCTGGTACATGATCATTTGCACTTCCATGTTTTCCAGCAAGTATTGAAGCTCATCTTTAATTTGGGCGCTGCTCAGCTCGATTTGTTCATACGTTTCCGTATCCATAAATACGTGCTGGTCGCCGTTTGCATATAAATACTGCATTCTCCGGTTGTCGATCTGTGCCCTTTCAACTTTTTCGCCGGCACGGAACGTTTTTTCCTGGATAGCGCCGGTACGCAAATTGCGAAGCTTCGAGCGCACAAAAGCGGCGCCTTTTCCCGGCTTAACATGCTGGAAATCGAGGACGCGCCAGATGCCGCCGTCCACTTCAATCGTTAAGCCGGTGCGAAAATCGTTTACTGAAATCATATTTTTCCTCCTACATGTTCATTCGATCCCCTGTTGAGGGCTGTAACTATTATAATATAATCAGTTCTTTTGCGGAATGCGTCAGCAATTCATTCGAATTTTCGGTAATCACCGTATCGTCTTCAATCCGGACGCCGCCGACACCCGTCACATAAATGCCCGGTTCGATGGTGACAACCATGCCCGGTTCCAAAGTATAGGCCGAGCGCATGGAAAGATTCGGGCCTTCGTGGATTTCAAGGCCGATCCCGTGCCCAAGGGAATGGCCGAACGCATCGCCGTAACCTTCCCGGGCGATATAATCGCGGGAAATGGCGTCTGCTTCAATACCGGACATGCCCGGTTTGATGTTTTGGACGGCAAGCAGCTGCGATTCCAGCACAATATTGTAGATTTTCTTCAATTGCCCGGAAGGCTCGCCGACCGCAACCGTCCTTGTAATATCCGAACAATAGCCTTTATAGAGCGCGCCGTAATCCATCGTAACCAAATCGCCTTTTTCGATCACCTTGTCCGTCGCCACCCCGTGCGGCATGGCAGAGCGGAGGCCGGATGCGACAATGGTATCAAATGAAGAAGCAGTCGCGCCGCATTTCCTCATGAAAAATTCCAGTTCATTGGAAACTTCCAATTCCGTGACGCCCGGTTTTAAGAAGTCAAGGATATGTTTAAAGGCAGCATCCGCAATATCCGCAGCCTCTTTTAATATCTTAATTTCCGCATCTGTTTTGATCAAGCGCAAATTTTCAACAAGGCCGGAAACCGGGACCAGTTCCGCATCGAGCAGCCCTTCATACGTTTTAAAAAGCGCATAGCTCATATGGTCCTGCTCAAACCCGAGCCGTTTGATCCCCATTGCTTCCACCTGTTTGGCCACTTCCTGTTCCACCGGCCCCTGATGCTGGACGATTTCGTAGCCTTCACACTCTTTCGATGCCTGCTCGACATAGCGGAAGTCCGTAATAAATTTTGCCGCTTCCCCGGATATAAGGACAATCCCGGTAGTCCCCGTAAAATTGGACATATAGCGGCGGTTATACGGGCTTGTAATGAGCAAGCCGTCAATACCGGCCTGCGGAAATGTTTCTCTCAGTTTCTCCAGTTTTAACATCTTTCTTCCTCTCCCTTTTCTGCCTCAAGCAAGGCCATGAGGGCAAGCTCATAGCCGTACAGCCCGAAGCCTGCAATTTGCCCCTGCGCAACAGCCGCCGTTACAGAATGGTGGCGGAATTCCTCGCGGGCATGGATGTTCGAAATATGTACTTCAATCACCGGCAGGCGGATGGCACTGATCGCGTCCCGCAAAGCATAGCTGTAATGCGTGAACGCGCCCGGATTGAAAATAATCCCTGCAAAGCCTTCATCCCCGGCAGCGTGCAGCTTGTCAATCAGGGCGCCTTCATGGTTGGATTGAAAAAAACCGATGGCGACGCCGTGCTTCCGGGCCGCCGCTTCCATGCGCGCCATCAATGCCTTAAGCGAATCTCTCCCGTAAATGCCGGGTTCCCTTTGCCCGAGCAAATTCAGATTTGGGCCGTTTAATACGAGGTATTTTTTCATTTCAAGCACCTTTTTCCCATATTTAACGTGCCCATTTTACCATAAATTGAAGAAAATTTCTATTTTTTAACTTTCCGGCCGGCACCCGCCCGTTTCGATTTATGGGAGCGGGTTCGACTGCCTCTCCAGTTTTCTTTTAAAAACCCGGCTTCTTTCATACTCAAAAGAAATCGAATAACCGATAAACACCCCGTAGAGAATGTAAATGCAACAGCAGGTAATGATCGTATTGGCATCCAGTTTGAGAAAAGGTTTCATGCCGGGAAAAATCGGATTCAGCACAATGAGGACGACTGCGCACAGGCAAAGCCCGTAGATCGCGCCCACCCACATCGATTTCAATTTTTTAAAGAAAAGATAATAGACAAGGGCGCAGCCGGTAGAAAACAATCCGTATGCCAATATGGAAATGATTTTTCCGATCCACATTTTGCGCCAAGATCCTACTGTAAATGGTTCAAGCAGGACATTCGGTTCAATCGCCGTAAAATGAAAAGAAAAGCATAAATAGGCAACCAGGCTCCAAATGATCCCGCCCGCAAATCCGGTCACAAGCACCATTTGAAAAAAGGTCATGGAATGCTCCTGGTTTTTTAATACTTTGCTGCCATTTTCCATATTTTCCACCCCTTCACATGTGACGGCATGCATCTTTTCTTTCTTATCTTTCCCACAAGTCTTTCCCCTAGTCGTATTTAAAATGATTTAGTAAAATAAGAGTGAATATCGTTTCGGAAATCCACTCCGTTTTCAGGTTAAACGGGAAAGAAGCATTTGAAGTTCAGGTTTGGGGGAAAAGAAATTGACAAAACCAGCTTATGGCGGCCAGGCAGTCGTGGAAGGGGTCATGTTCGGCGGAAAGCGGCATTCGGTCACTGCCATCCGCCGCAAAAACAACCGGATTGACTTCTTTTATCTGCCAAAAGAGACGCGCCCGTCCATTCAAAAATTGAAAAAAATCCCGTTTTTGCGTGGGATCATTGCCATCATTGAATCATCCGCAAACGGAGCAAAGCATTTGAATTTTGCAAGCGAGCGGTATGATGTTGACCCGGAAGAAGACGAAAAACGGAAGGAAACAGCCCCCGCAAAAACAACCGTGGTGCTCGGCGTGGCTGCTGCCGGCGTCTTGTCCTTTTTGTTTGCCAAATTTTTCATGACGCTTATTCCCGTTTTTCTGGCAGAACTGGCAAGGCCGTTTTTTCCCGGGGATGCCGCGCAAATTCTCATTGAAGGCGCGTTTAAACTGCTGCTCGTGCTTTCGTATATTTATTTGATTTCTTTAACGCCGTTTATCAAGCGGGTATTCCAATACCACGGGGCTGAACATAAAGTCATCAATACATTTGAAAACGGGCTTGCCCTGACCGTTGAAAACGTCCGCTCGCAATCGAGGCTGCATTACCGGTGCGGCAGCAGTTTTATTCTGTTTACCGTGATTGTGAGCGTCCTGATTTATACGCTTGTCCCGACAGATCCGCTCTGGCTCCGCATCACCGACCGGATTTTGCTCATTCCGGTCGTGCTCGGCACGGCGTTTGAAGTCCTTCAGCTGACCAATAAAGTCCGCCATATTCCGGTTCTGAAGTATCTTGGCTATCCGGGCCTGTGGCTGCAGCTGTTAACGACAAAAGAGCCGGATGACAAGCAAATTGAAGTCGCGATTTCCTCCTTTCAGGCGCTGCTTGAACTGGAATCGGGTGATACGGCTTCTGCCGCCCGTTAAAAACGGCGTTTGAAATTTCCAGCGCATGGGAATACATTTACTATCACAAGCTTGTTTGTGCGACGGGGAATCAACCTCAAAATAAAAACGGCCGGATCCGTATAAACTGATAGAATGATGGAAAAAATGGTTGGGAAAACATGTGGAGGTGGCTTTTGTTGAAGACGCGTCAATGGATCATCGCCGGCATTTTTCTTTTGGCCCTGGTCGGCCTGGGTTCCTCTTTGTTTCATGAGCCGGTTGTATTCTTGAAAAGGGTGTTGATAGCCTTCATTTTTGCGGCAGTGCTTTTGGCTGGCATGCGTTTCCTGCTCAAGAGAAGCACGAATGTTTCCAACCAGGAACAAAAAGCATTTTTAAAAGCCGCCCGCAAATCCAGGAAAAGAATGAAAAAAAGGAATATGAAGGTCCATACTGTCCACACGGTTAAATTTTCAAAACGGCCGCTGCGCAAAAAATCCAATGTCCAGTTAACCGTGATTGAAGGCAAAAAGGGCAAAAAGAAAAATCGAGCTGTCTACTAAGCTCGATTCTTTTTTATTAATAGGGCCACGTTTTCAGAAACGTTTCTGTTTTTTTCCGGCCCGCCTCGATTAAGGCTGCTTTTTGTGCGGCGGAAAGCTGAAAATCTGTAGCAGTCACGCCATCTGCAGCGATAAAAATAATGTCTTTTTCCAGTTTTCTTGAAATATAGCGGGCATCATGGGCGTCTTTCATCGTCTTGAACAGGGCATCGAACAGCTGGATCGCATTTTTTATCTCCACATCCGGCTCTTCCGGTTGTTTCGGGCTGAGCGTAATGCCGAGCACCGGCCGCGCCTTTTTTTCTTCCGGTTTGACAAACAACCACATCGGAAAATTGCTTAATACCCCGCCGTCTGCAATGAGGCTTGTGCCTTCCAGCGAGCGCAACCGTACCGGTTCGAAAAAATATGGAATGCTGCAGCTCATCCGAATGGCCTTTGCCACCGGAAAGGTTTGCCATGGAACCCCGTAACGTTCCAGGTCATCCGGCAAAACAACAAGCCGGTTATGGGTAAGATCGGATGCCGTGAAATAAAGGGAGCCTTTTGGAACATCTTTGAACGTGTACACACCTTTAGATGCGAGTTTTTCCCCGATCCATTCCTCAAACGCGGTGCCCCTGTACAACCCGAGCCGCCAATACAGCAGCAGCCATTTCGCAAACGGCACCGGCAGCAGCGGTTTTCGCTGGTCAAGAAACGCGGCCGTGTCTGTTTCCGCAAGCATTTGCTTCATTTCGCCGCTTGTATAGCCTGCAGCCCGCAGCCCTGCAAAAACGGAGCCGACGCTTGTGCCGGCCAGCCGTTTAAACGTAAATCCCTTTTTTTCCAAAACTTCCAATGCCCCGATGAGCGCAAGGCCTTTTATGCCTCCGCCGGAAAACACCGCGTCAATCTCCATGGAAATCCACCCTTGGATTTGCACCGGGCGTTTCGGTTTGTTGGTCAGAAAAAATGCGGAATGTTGGCAGGATGCCCCGCTTGAACGAAAGATGAAAAAAATGCTTTTTTATTATTTTAGCGCATAAGGAAAGGAATTAGAACAAAGAGTTCATACGGGATTATAACCGCGCCATGCTCCTGGTTAGCACAGCCCGTGCTTCTTTTACCATTTCTTCTAATAATTGGGCAACAGACGGGCAGTCCTCAATAAGGCCGGCAATTTGGCCCCCTACAAAAAGCGGTTTCAACCTTGCCAGTTTTTCCGGCGTAGTATCGGGGCGGGGATGCTCATCCCGGATGACAGATACGGATTCCCCCTTCTGATCCGTATACACGACAGGCACGATTTCATCTTGAAAGCGGTTTGCTTCCATGGCCGCTTTCGCCCTCATTTGGCTCGTAAAAGCAAAGGCATCCTGCGCTTCCCGGCTGATGTGGAATTGCTTTGCGACATTTTCCGCTGTTTCCGGCATGCTGTCTGTCCCGTACATTTTCTTCAATTTTTCATTTACAAATCTCCATCCGATCGTTGTGTCAAACATTTCCAGATTTCCCCTCGGGTAGCCGTTTTCCGGCTTTGCCATGACAAAAGGCGCCCTTGTCATGCTCTCCGTCCCGCCGGCAATATAGATGTCCCCGTCACCAGCCATAATCGCTTTCGCTGCAATATTGACAGCATCGAAGCCTGATCCGCATAAGCGGTTAACGGTTGGGCCGGCGGTTTCGACCGGAAGCCCGGCGAGCAGTGCAGCCATTCTTGCGACATTCCGGTTTTCTTCGCCAGCGCAACGGCAGGGCTGGAACCAAGGCTCATGGTGGATGTATTGGTCGCAAGGATGCAACCGGCAGGCGCAAACCTGTCCATTTTTTCAAACACTTCTTTTTTTATTTCCATTTTTTCCGGCACTGCCTCGATGATCACATCTGCAGAACCGGCTACTGCCGGTAAATCAACGGTATATTCGATATTTGCCTTTATCCTTTCAGCGTCTACCCCCCGTTGATTTTCCCCCTCGCCAGCCCTTTTCCATGACGGATCCGATTATGTTTTCCGCTTGATGCAGGATGTCAGGCCGGACATCTACCAGCCTGACTTTGAAACCGCCGAGTGCGGCCGGATCGAGATAAACTTTTGCGCTTGCAATGGCTGTCGCTGCTTCTCCAAATCCCGTGGCGATCAGCTTTACCTTGCCGTCAAACGTTGTTACATCACCCGCCGCAAATATGCCTTCGATGTTTGTCCGCATCGCCGAATCTACGACAATCGCATTCTTATCAAAATTCAATCCAATCTTTTTCATCACGTTTTTGCTGTCAATATTCGAATCAAAGTTTTTTAACCATTTTTCCGATTATTCTTTTAACCGGTGTTTTGTAAGCAGAAAAAAACGGAGCATCGCTTTGCTCCGTTTTTTTCTCAACTATTCCGTTTACAAGCCGCATTTTAATTGCGCGCCGCAGTTATCGCATGTATTGCAGCCGCCGATTTCCTTCACTTTCCCTTTCCGGCAGATCGGGCAGGTATCGCCGATTTCGTTGCCGTATGTGACGTTTGTTGACCGGATATCCGGGATTGTATCAACCAGGACGACATGCTGTTTCGCATGTTTCACTTCCGCTTTTTCCTGTTTTTCTTCCTGCGGTTCTTCTGCTTTCAATGTCAGGACTTGCGAATCCCGGCTGCCGTCCACATAAACGGTTCCGCCTTTCGCGCCGCCCTTATACAGGCGTTCGTACACTTTTTCCACCTGTTCAACCGTGTAACCGCGCGGGGCGTTGACCGTTTTCGAAATCGAGCTGTCCACCCAGCGCTGGATGACGCATTGGACATCGGCATGGGCTTCCGGTGCAAGATCCATCGCGGTTACAAACCAGTTTGGCAGATGGTCTTTGTCCGTTTCCGGGTGCTGATTCAGATATTCCTGGACGATATCCGCATTGACCTCGATAAATTTGCCGAGGCGCCCGCTGCGGAAATAGGAAAAGGAAAAATACGGCTCAAGCCCGGTGGAAACGCCAACCATGGTGCCGGTGGATCCGGTTGGTGCAACGGTCAGCAAATGGGAGTTCCGGATGCCGTGTTTTAAAATTGCCTTGCGGATGTCTTCCGGCATGTTTTTCATATAACCGGTTTCCGTGAATGCACGGCGCAGGCGGTTTGTCTCTTCTTCGGTTTCCCCCGTTAAAAATGGGAAGCTCCCTTTTTCTTTTGCGATCTCAATGGATGCGCGGTATGCTTCGGTCGCGATTGTTTCAAACACTTTGTCGACAAGTTTGTTGCCTTCTTCGGATCCGTATTCTTTTTCCATATAAATGAGAAGGTCGGCTAAGCCCATAACGCCAAGGCCGACACGCCGTTCCCCGAGCGCCTGTTTTTTGTTTTCTTTCAGGAAGTACGGGGTCGCGTCAATGACATTGTCCTGCATGCGGACGCCGGTATGGACGGTTTGTTTCAATTGGTCCCAGCGCACTTCTTTCGTTTCTTTGTCGACCATTTTTGCAAGATTGACCGCTGCGAGGTTGCAGACGGAATAGGGCGCGAGCGGTTGCTCTCCGCAAGGATTCGTTGCGACGACTTTCTGGCCGTATGCTTTTGCGTTTGTCATGTCGTTGGCGTTGTCGATAAAGAAGACGCCCGGTTCCGCCGAGTAAGTCGCGCAGATGTTAATCAAATTCCAAAGTTCTTTTGCTTTGATTTTGCGGTAGACGCGCACTTTGCGGCCGAGTTTTTCCCATTCGCGCACATCGCCGATTTTATGCCATTCTTCATTATATATGCGCATTTCTTCTTCGCTGTAATTTTCCACATCCGGAAATTTCAGTTCGAATTCCGCGTCTTGTTCAACGGCTTCCATAAATTCTTTTGTGAGGCAGACGGAAATATTGGCGCCGGTTAAAAATTCCGGATTATGGACGGTGTAATGCCCGCCTGTTGCCAGTTTTTCTTCCGCCTCTTTCATGACTTCGTCCGTAAAGCCGCCCTGTCCCGGAATATGTTTGTAGTTCACAATCCCATGGTACATTTGCCTTTCCATTTCGGAAAGCGGCGTGAATTTCAATTTGTCGTGGGCTAGCTTGCGGATCCACTCATCGTTCGTATTTTCGATCAGGAAACGCAAAATCCGCGGATTCTGCATTTTCGAAATGATAAATTCGACAATGTCCGGATGCCAGACAGCCAGCATGATCATTTGCGCTCCCCTGCGACTGCCGCCCTGTTCGACCAGGTGCGTGAGTTTGGCGATGTCATCGAGCCATGAGACAGAGCCGCTTGATTTGCCGTTGACGCCCCTTGCCAGCGTATTGCGCGGGCGCAGCGTCGAACCGTTTGTCCCAACCCCGCCGCCGCGGCTCATAATTTCCATCACTTGTTTGCGGTGTTCGGAAATGCCTTCCCGCGAATCCGGTACAAACGGCATCACATAACAATTAAAATAAGTCACTTCCGTTTCCGACCCTGCGCCGTAGAGGACGCGGCCTGCCGGGATGAAGTTTAAGTTTTTCAGTTCATTGTAAAACTTCCCAAACCATTCTTTCCGTTTCTCTTCTGTTTTTTCCACTGCCGCTAAGCCGGTTGCATTCCGTTTTGCGATTTGTTCGTAGTAGACTTCAAGCGGCTTCTCAATGATATCAAGCGGCCTTTTGATGACCCCTGTTTCTCTTTCATCCGGGTGTTCCAGGGCCTGGCGGTAATCTTCTTCAATTAAGACTTCCGCTTCATTTTTTTCCCAGTCGATTTCTTTGATGACGCCGAGCCCCCTGGCCGGAAATTTCGGGTCTTCTTTAATCGTGAGGACAACAAAATCGCCCTTGCCCAATGTGACTTTTTCCGTGTCTTTAAACGCGTATCTGTCAATCATGACAAGCCTTGAAACGCCTTTGTACGTAATGTTCATATCCGGTGTAATCGGATGGACCTGCGGAAATAAGCGGATATCTTCGTTCAGCTTCTCCACATTCCATAATTTTTCTGTCGAAGCAACAGACATAACGACAACTCCTTCTCTATTTCTCCATGCAAATTCTCTGGTGGTTCTGCCTCCTTTAAAATAGCACACCGCAGGGAAAAATTGCAAGCAAAAATACTAGATATTGTATTGACATTTTGTTTTTATATACCATATATTGTGTTTAGGTCAAACCTCTTTCTTTTTGTCAAATGAAAAAAAGAATAAACCATGCCGAAAATCTGAGAAATCCCTCGAAAAAGCAGGCAAACCCGGGCATAACGAAAAAATTTGCCGCTTGCATCAAAAAAGCAGCCATAAAAAGCGCGGCACTAAAGGAAAAAGCGAAAAATCATACCTCTGGCCGCTAAAAAAACAAATGTTCATTTATCTCTTAAAATTCCATTCATCCGACCGGTACCTTCTGTCTGCCAGTTCTTCGACATACGCCTGTTGCGCCGGCGTCAGCGTGTACGGTTCCAGCCGGATGCCGAGCCCTTCTTCAAACCCCTTATGGAAAGCCTCTTTTGCCTCCTCGTATGTGACGGGAACGTTGCGCAGCTCATTGATTGCAACCGCCTTTTTCTTAAAACTCCGCTGCATCCTTTCTCTCACTCTGTCATTCGGATATTTAAACAGGCTGAACAGCTTGTCCTCATCCATATCGAGCAAAATCGAGCCGTGCTGCAAAATGACGCCTTTCTGCCGCGTCTGCGCGCTGCCGGCGACTTTTCTCCCTTCCACGACCAGTTCGTACCAGCTCGGCGTATCAAAACAAACCGAAGAATGCGGGGATCTTAGCGCCTCCCGTTCTGCTTCCGTCCGCGGCACCGCAAAATACGCCTCAAGGCCGAGCGCACGAAATCCCCTGACAAGCCCTTCCGAAATCACACGGTAGGCTTCCGTGACCGTTTTCGGCATATCCGGATGCGCTTCCGATACGATCACGCTGTAGGTCAGCTCGTGCTCGTGCAAAACAGCCCTTCCCCCTGTCGGACGCCGGACAAAGCCGAGCCCGTATCGTTTTACCGCTTCGAGATCGATTTCCTGTTTTGCCCGCTGGAAATACCCGATTGAAAGGGTGGCCGGATCCCAGCCGTAAAAGCGGATGGCGGGCGGGATCTCCCCTTTGCTGTGCCAGTCGAGCAGGGCCTCATCCAGCGCCATGTTAAAAAACGGCGGACAGTGGCCTGAATCTACAAACAACCAGGTTTCTTTTCCCATATGAACCCCTCTTCTTAAAAATATCACTTTACCAGTTTACCAAAAAACGACGAAAAACGGCAAAGCCCCGCTCACGTTTGTGCCGGTTTTTCCGCTAACATTAAAAACTCAAGGGCTACAGGCTTTTCAGGCGGAAAAACTGAAAAAATAGCGGTGACATGGCTTTCTGAAAAAAAGATTTTGATTCAAAAGCGCAACACGAATATAATAGTAGATAGCGCATCAGGTAAGAAAGGGGGCATGCAGATGTCACAATCGTGGTACACAGTCATCATTGTTATTGTTGCGGTAGCGGCGTATACACTCGCCAGATACTACCGGCAGAAAAAAATCCTGAAAAGCTTGACGGAAGAAGAATTCAAGGCGGGTTACCGCAAAGCGCAGCTCATTGATGTGCGCGAACCGAATGAATTTGCAAACGGACATATTTTAGGCGCCCGCAATATTCCGCTGTCTCAGCTGAAAATGAGATTAAAAGAGATCCGGACCGATAAACCGGTTTATTTATATTGCCAGAACGGGACGCGCACCGGGCGCGCCGCTGAAATGCTTTATAAAAACGGCTGCCGCGACCTTTACCAGTTGAAAGGCGGCTTTAAAAACTGGACAGGCAAAATCAAATCAGGGAAATAAAAAAATGCCGCGGCTTTGCCGCGGCATTTTTCCTTTTATTTTTTCACATAACGCAAAACCGGTTTTCGCGCCGCCCGCGTTTCATCCAGGCGTTTGACAATGGTTGTATGCGGGGCTTCCTGGACGATTTCCGGATTTTCCTCCGCTTCTTTTGCGATTTGGATCATCGCATCAATAAAGGCATCCAGCGTTTCCTTCGACTCGGTTTCCGTCGGCTCAATCATCATGCACTCTTCCACGTTGAGCGGAAAATACACGGTTGGCGGATGGAAGCCAAAATCAAGCAGCCGCTTGGCGATATCAAACGTCCGCACCCCGAGTTTTTTCTGGCGCCTGCCGCTTAACACAAATTCATGCTTACAATGGCGGTCATATGGTAGGTCGTAGTACGGCGCCAGCTTCCGCATCATATAATTGGCATTGATCACCGCATTCTCGGTCACTTCCCGCAAGCCGTCCGGCCCCATTGAACGGATATACGTATAGGCCCGGACATTGATGCCGAAATTGCCGTAAAACGGCTTCACCCTGCCGATTGATTGCGGCCGGTCTTCATCCAGATAATAGCGGCCGCCTTTTTTCGCAACAACCGGCACCGGCAAAAACGGGACCAGCTCTTTTTTGACGCCGACCGGACCCGAACCCGGGCCGCCGCCGCCGTGCGGGCCTGTAAATGTTTTATGAAGATTCAGGTGAACAACATCGAATCCCATATCGCCCGGGCGCGCCTTCGCAAGCACGGCATTCAGGTTGGCGCCGTCATAATACAGTTTGCCGCCCGCCTCATGGATAATTTCTGCAATTTCAAGAATATGCGCTTCAAACAGCCCGAGCGTATTCGGATTGGTAAGCATGAGCGCTGCGGTATCTTCCCCGGCAATTTTTCTTAAGTCGTCGAGATCCACAAGCCCTTCTTCATTCGACTTCACAGTGACCGTTTCGAAGCCGGCAACGGTCGCGGAAGCCGGGTTGGTGCCGTGGGCGGAGTCGGGAATGATCACTTTTGTCCGCTTTGTATCCCCGTTTGCTTCATGGAAAGCGCGGATCAGCATCAGCCCGGTCCATTCCCCGTGGGCGCCGGCAGCAGGCTGCAAGGTCACTTCATCCATGCCGGTAATCTCTTTTAAATGTTCCTGCAGGTCATACATCAGCCCGAGCGCCCCCTGGACGGTGCTTTCATCCTGAAGCGGATGGATATGGGCAAATCCCGGAAAGCGCGCAACCGTTTCATTGATTTTCGGATTGTATTTCATCGTGCAGGATCCGAGCGGGTAAAAACCGGAATCGACGCCGTGGTTGTTTTCTGACAGCTTTGTGTAGTGCCGCATTAAATCCAGTTCCGACACTTCCGGCAGTTCCGCATCCTGTTTGCGGATGTATTCAGGCGGAAAAAGGCCAGCAGCATCCACTTCCGGCACGTCCATTTCCGGCAGGCTATACGCGATCCGGCCTGGTTTGGACCGTTCAAAAATCAGCGACATTTCTTCATTTGCCATAGCACACGACCCCCATTTCTTCAGCCAATTGGTCAATCTCTTCTTTTGACCGCAATTCCGTCACGGCAATAAGCATGCAACCGGCAAATTCCGGGTAATCCTTGCCCGCATCATAGCCGCCGATGATTTTTTTCTGTAATAAATGTTCATTTACTTCTTGAACGCTTTTTGGCAATTTCACGGGAAACTCATTGAAAAAAGGAGACGAAAACGGGATTTCAAACCCTTTTTCCGCCAACTTCCTTTTCGCGTACTGTGCTTTTGCAATATTGGCCAGTGCCATTTCTTTTACGCCCTTTTTGCCGAGGGCGCTCATGGCCACCGATGCGGCAAGGGCATTGAGCGCCTGGTTTGAGCAAATATTGGACGTCGCTTTGTCGCGGCGGATATGCTGTTCGCGCGCCTGGAGCGTCAGCACATACCCCCTTTTCCCGTCCTCATCGACTGTTTCGCCAACAAGCCGGCCCGGTATTTTCCGCATCAGTTTTGACGTTGTCGCAAAGTAGCCGCAATGCGGGCCGCCGAATGCAGCCGGAATGCCGAAGACCTGGCAGTCGCCGGTTGTGATATCGGCGCCGAAATCGCCCGGCGGCGCAAGCACCCCTAAGGCAAGCAGATTGGCGGATACAACAAACAAAGCTTTTTCGCCATGGGCCAGTTCGCCGATTTCTTTTAACCGTTCAAGCGAACCGAAAAAGTTCGGGTATTGGACGATGACGGCAGCTGTCCCGCCGTCTATTTGTTTTTTGGCCGCTTCCAGGTCGGTACAGCCGTCTGCGAGCGGTATTTCTTCCACGGTGATGCCCTGTCCCCTGGCATACGTATGTAAAACGGCCCGGTATTCCGGATGGACAGCTTTTGAAACCAATATTTTCTTCCTCTTCGTCTGCCCGGCCGCAAGCATGGCCGCTTCAGCCATGGACGTGCCGCCGTCATACATCGAGGAATTGGCCACATCCATGCCGGTCAGCTCGCATATCATCGTCTGGAATTCAAAGATAGCCTGCAGTTCCCCTTGCGAGATTTCCGGCTGGTAAGGTGTATAGGCCGTATAAAATTCGGATCTTGAGATCACATGGTCCACGACCGTTGGAATATAGTGGTCGTAAACCCCCGCCCCCAAAAAAGAGGCATATTCTTTTAAATTGGCATTTTTCCCGGCAAGTTCTGACAGTTCTTTTAACAGCGCCGTTTCCGATTTTGCTTTTTTGATCCGGTAATCCCCTTTAAACCGCACTTTTTCGGGGATGTCGGAAAACAGTTCCCCGGCACTTCGGACCCCGATCGCATCCAGCATCTCGCGTTTATCTTCTTCCGTCATCGGCAGGTAACGGTGCATCACTTTTCCCCCTCCCCGTTTTTTTGCTTTTTATAGAACGGTGTTTGGACAACGACGGCTTTGATCTTTTTGGAACGAACATCCACTTCTACTTCGGTGCCGGGCGCGTCCCACGGTACACGCAAAAGGGCAAGGCCGATATTTTTCTTTAAAGTCGGCGACTGTGTCCCGGTTGTCACCATGCCAATCCGCTCATCCCCTGCATAAACGCTGTATCCGTGGCGCGGAATGCCGCGGCCGGTCATTTCGATGCCGGCAAGGCGCCGTTTCAGGCCTTCTGCTTTCTGTGCAAGGAGCGCCTGTTTCCCGATAAAATCCGCTTCTTTCTTAAGCTTTACAGCAAACCCGATGCCGGCTTCAAGCGGGGAAATGTCTTCTGCCAATTCCTGGCCGTAAAGGCAGAGCCCGGCTTCAAAGCGGAGCGTATCCCTCGCCCCGAGCCCGCACGGCAAAACGCCTTTTTCCCGGCCCTTCGCCAATATTTCGTCCCACAGCTTTGGCGCATCTTCACTGCGGCAGTAAATTTCAAAGCCGTCTTCGCCCGTGTAACCGGTTCTCGAAAGCAGCACTTGAAACCCTTCAACATTTGCGTTTTCAATAAATGAAAACAATGGAATGGTAAAAACATCCGCTTCTGGCGCAAGTTTTTGCATTACTTCCGCAGCAAGCGGCCCCTGGAGCGCGAGCTGGGCAACGTTTACGCTGATGTCCGTTATAGAAACATCCTCCGTCCGGTGTGAAACAAGCCATTTGTAATCTTTTTCCGTATTGGCGGCATTCACCACGAGCCAATACCGGTTTTCGCCCAATTGGTAAACCAGCAAATCATCGACTGTGCCGCCGGCTTCATTGCACATGGCGGTATATTGGGCAGCACCCGGCTTCAATTTGGACACATCGTTCGTCATCATTTTTTGAAGGAAGCCAAGGCTTTCCGGCCCCTCCACCAGGATTTCGCCCATATGCGAAACATCAAACAGGCCTGCCCGTGTGCGGACGGCTTCGTGTTCGGCTTTAATGCCCGAAAATTGCACCGGCAGTTCCCAACCGCCGAAACCGGTCGTTTTTGCGCCGTATTTCCGGTATACATCATATAATGGCGTCCGTTTTAATTCCGGCATTAGTACCCCTCCATTCTGTTTTTTATCCGGATGTGGATCCGGGAGCAAAAAAACAGGGAATATTCCGCCTGCTTCACGAAATATTCCCTGTCCTTGCACCTGAAAGTTTACCGAAAAACGGTTTTCCCCTTTGGTGGCTTCCCGAAAAAAGAAGCGCTCTCCAGAGATGCGTCAAATTAAGAGTCTTTTTGCCTGAGAGATTCACGTTTCCGCTTGCTCCGTCGGCGCTACAAAAAATGCAGTCTCTCCTCTTATTCTCATCCGCCAATATTCAGTTCAAAATCGGGCATACTAAAGTTAAAATGCCTGATGCAGGCTGTTCCATACGATTTTCCCTGTAAACCCTGTAAAAACTCTTGGTCAGTTTCATCGTATCATGACACCATTCTGAAAATCAATTGAATTTTTTAAAATAAAAAGCGGCTGTAAGAAATGGAAAACGATGCATCGGGGACGATTGGAAAAGGAGTGCAGGTAGCATGGAAGTCAACATTGAATTTGACCGCTCGTGGGAAACGGAATTGATGGAACGCTATCAGGAGGACGGGCCGTGGGGAAAATGGGAACTTTATAAGCTTGCAGTGGAAATGGAAAAACGGCTGGTCATTCCGGAATTTGAAGGGTTGCAGGCGCCAAAGCATCTGGCCAATGTCAAACCGCTTGCGCACCAGCTGGAAGCGGCCCGCCAGGTGGTTGAAAAGATGAACGGCAAAGCCATTTTGGCGGATGAAGTCGGGCTTGGAAAAACGATTGAAGCCGGCCTTATTTTAAAAGAATATATGATTCGCGGGCTTGCAAAAAAAGTGCTCATTTTGGTCCCGGCATCGCTCGTGTCGCAATGGGTCGCGGAACTGAACAGCAAATTCCATATTCCCGCTGTCGGGCAGAAGAAAAGTTATATGTGGGAGCAGTATGACTGTGTTGTCTCTTCCATTGACACCGCAAAAAGAAGCCCGCACCGCGACATCATTTACAAGCAGCAGTACGACATGATTATTATTGACGAGGCGCACAAGCTGAAAAATCCGAATACAAAAAACTACGCATTTGTCCAGGGCTTAAAGAAGAAATTCTGCCTGCTTTTGACGGCGACACCGATCCAAAACCGGATCGATGAAATCTTCCACCTTGTCTCCCTGCTGAAACCCGGCCATTTAGGCAGCGAATCGAATTTCAGCAAAAAATATAAAAATGGGGACAGGCAGGTGAAGGAAGACGAACATTTGCGGAAGCTGGTCAGCAAAGTGATGATCCGGAACCGGCGCACAAACACCGGGGTGGAATGGACAAAACGGCGCGTTGAAACGGTGCTGATTGACTTCAGCAAAGAAGAGCGCGAACTGTATGACGCGCTGCAAACGATCCGCAGAGGCAGCGAATCGTACAGCCGCTCCGGCTTCTCGCTATTGACGCTGCAGCGCGAGGCGTGTTCGAGCCGGGAAGCCGTTTTTGTAACCTTAAAAAACCTGCTGAAAAAAACGGAACAGCCCTCGCCCGTTTTAGAAGAAACCGTTGCTGCGCTGATCCAGAAAATTGAAGCGGTAAAAACCAATTCAAAAGCGGAAAAAGCGCTCGAGCTTATCCAAAACATTGATGATAAAGTGATCATTTTTACGGAATACCGGGCAACACAGCTTTACCTGCAATGGTTTTTAAAACAACACGGCATTTCATCCGTCCCGTTCCGCGGCGGCTTTAAGCGCGGCAAAAAAGACTGGATGCGGCAGCTGTTTGAAAACCGCGCCCAGGTGCTCATTGCGACAGAAGCGGGCGGTGAAGGGATCAACCTGCAATTTTGCCACCATATGATCAATTTTGACCTGCCGTGGAACCCGATGCGGCTCGAGCAAAGGATCGGGCGTGTCCACCGCCTTGGCCAGGAAAAGGATGTGCATATTTATAATTTCGCAACCAAAAATACGGTTGAAGAACATATCATGAAACTGTTGTACGAAAAAATCCATTTGTTTGAGCGGGTAATCGGGGAACTCGATGAAATTCTGACCCGGCTCGAATTCGGAAAACTGGAAGACCACCTGCTGGATGTCTTCCAAAACTCGCAATCGGAAGGCGAAATGAACATCAAAATGGAAAATCTCACCCAAATGATCGAATTTGCGGAAGCGGTACGGAAAGAGGAGGGAAATGCGGATGCTGCAGGAAGAAATACATCAATATCTTGAACGCTTTTTTGAAGCAAACGGCGCTGTATTGGTTGAAAACCGCCCCGGCTGGATGACGGTGCAGCTGACGATTGAACTGGATAAGGCGTTAATGAACCGGCCGTTTTACTGGTCCTATCTTGAAAAAACAGGCGGCATCCCGAATCCGATGACCGTCACGTTCATTACGGACCGGGAAAAAGCACCGGATACGGTAAAAGGGGAACCGGTCCATTTTGGAAGCCCCCGTCTGAACCAGATTTTCGAGACGGCAAAGCAGTTTTCCCGCTATATCCGCCTGTTTGAAGACGTCCGCCCCGGGCAAAAACAGGTGCCACTTTACCCTTGGCTTGGGATGAACGCCAAAATTTCGTACCGCTGTGATTTAAAAAAAGATGTATTCCGCTCGATCGGGTTGAATTTAATCCACGGCACAATGGCTGAAAATTTTCAGGACTTGTTGGAACAACGGGCACTGACGCCGAAAATTCCGGATTATTGTTTTACACTGACGCCGATTATCATGCCGAAAAGCGCCGTCAAAAGGATTGAACAGTATATCCGGCAAGGCCTGTCGAAAGAACCGCATCATTGGGCGGAAGAAGCGGTAAAACGGTGGCACCAGGATCTCGCGCTGTTGGACCATTTTTACGAAGATATGGAAGAGCGCCCGGAATCGTATGAAATTGAAAAACAGGCGCTAAAGGAACAGTATGAGCCGAAAATTACCGTTCATGTCCTAAACGGCGGCCTCTTTTATTTAAAAGATGCGTTTATATAAATCAGGCAGCCCCAAAAAGGCTGCCTGATTCTGCTACTGTTTTCTTTTGAAAAAGAGAAAAAAATAAGGAAGAATGCCGAACCATCTTTCGGCAAAAGGCGGCATCTCTTCCTTTTTCTCGTTCCGCTTTTTCTGCCGCTCGCTTTTTGGCGTGCTCATATGCTGCATCCATGTTTGTGCCAGCAATTTGACATAATCATTTGTCGACATTGGCGCCACCATCCTTACAGGCGCCAGTATAACCGAAAGCTTCCGTTTTTATGCGGCCGGAAATTTCCGCAACAATCTCCGCAACCGATTTTCCCGTCGTATCAATAACCAAATCGGCACACGAAAGGTAAAACGGCCGCCTTTTTTTGTAAAGGGCGATGATCTCCTCCTTTGTCCTTCCTGTTGCGACAGGCCTTGAGGGGTCATTTTGAATGCGTGAAACCAGGATTTCCGGATCGCAATCCAGAAAAACCGTCACGCCGTCCCGCTTTAATAGACAGGCGTTCTCTTCCCGCATGACAATCCCCCCGCCTGTCATGATTACCCCTGCAAGCGATGCGGCCCGTTTCAGCATTTCTGTTTCTTTCCGGCGAAAATAGGCTTCCCCTTTTACAGCAAAAATGGCAGCGGGCGGCATTCCTTCCTCATCTTCAATCCAGCGGTCAAGATCCGTCGCCGCACTGCCCAAAAGCGAGGCAAGCGCATGGCCGACAGTCGTTTTTCCGGCACCCATAAACCCGGTCAAATAGATCCTTTTGTTCATTGTTCCTCCCATTGAAGCACCTTTTTTTCTGCCTGATTATATCGTATCGTACTTTTAAACGGTTCACCACTGCCATTTTCCGCAGTTAAGGAAATCACTGCAGTATCCCCGTCCTGTTTGATATTGTAAGACACCAATCCGTCTGAAAAACGGAGTTCCCCCGGGCTTTTGTCGCCTTTTTCCAATTTTTGCGCCGCCTCCCTGAGGGCGAAAAGCGACATGGTATTCCGCAAATAATATTCCTTCACCAGCACGGCATATTTCTTTTCGCCTAGGTAAATATTTGTTCCCGAAATGACCATACTGCATGCGGCAAGCGCCAAAAACAGCACTACCGGCAAAATAAACCCTTTTTGCCTGTTCATCGGGCATTGCCCTCCGTTTGGCCGAAGAGCGCATGGCGGGAAAGAAAGGTCATTTCCGCTGTTTTTTCCGCGCCATTCGGATAAACAGCGGACACTTTGACCCCGTTTCCTGTTGCCGCAAATTGGATGGACCGCACATTTTGAAGCACAATTTGATGCCCCTCACCGTTCACTCTCCGCCGCAAACTGTTCTGGTACGGTTCATACGTAACCGTCCTTCCTGCCTCGTTCAGTTTCAAAGTATTTTGGGCTGCCTGGCACGAGCTGCTCACCCGGATTTCTTTGCGCAACTGCATGAGAAAAAGATTCCACTCTTCATCTTCTTCCGGCCGGAATGCTTCCCCGGCTGTCCCGAATGTTTTCACTGCCAGGGGAAAAAGCGAGAACAAGGAAGTGACGAGAAACAGCACGCACACGCTTTCAAGCAGCGTAAAGCCTTTTTCATTGCCGGAGCGAAACACAAGTCTTGTTTTGCTCATGTTTGACACATGCCTTTCTGCCATTGTCTTTGATTTGAAATGTCCACGTGGCCCCGCCCACCTTTTTTTCTTTTTCAACGACTTTTCCGGTAAAAGTCCATTCCTCCGTTTTTTCGTATAAAAAACGGGCTGCCTCCATCTCTTGTTTTGCCTCTTTGATTTGACCAAGCATATGGAGAAACGGCGGGAACAGGCAGGCCGCCATCAGGCAAAATATGGCAAACGCAGCGATGACTTCCGGAAAAGTAAAGCCCCGTTCATTCTTCGACATAAAACCGCCCGCTTCCAATATGCGTAACCAGCTTGATTTGTTCTTGGCCGGACTGGAAATAGAGCGTGCCGAACTGGGTGACATTCCCGTCCGGCCCAATTGCATAGGAATGAAAGCTGCCGTTTTCGAACATTTTGATGCCTTCCGGAAGCCTTCTTTTTATAATCGTCGCATTTTTCCTCGCTTCGAAAATGGAGTACATATTGCTCTGGCGGAAAAATTGGACGTAAACGTTCGTCTGGCGAGAAATCGCGTCCGTTTGTGCCAAGTACAAATCGTTTTCAAGCTGGTTGATGAACATTTTTTTGACGATCGTATGTTTCACCGGCTTAAAACCGGCAAACGCAAGGGCGGTGATCACGGATACAATCAACAAAACAACGAGCATTTCTGGAAAGGTAAAACCGGCTTCGTTTTTTGGCCGCTTCACTTTGCAACCTCCGTTACCTTCCCGTCCGCCCCGATGTTCACTCCGTTTCCATTCGGGCAGCTCGTTTTCGATACATAGCCGCCGTCTTTTAACTGGCTGATGGATGACGGATATTCATTGTGGTCCATTTCATACGCCTGCACCTGTCCCTGCACCATCGCAATGAACGCATCGCAGCCTTTATTATTGATCGCATCGGTATGCTTGGAAATGTTCGGAATCATCAAAAACAAGAGAACCGTAATGACGAGCAAAACAATCAGCATTTCGATCAGCGTAAAACCTTTTTCATTTTTGATAAAAGACATGGACAATTTCTCCTTTCTTTTTTTGTGGGAAGGCTTGAAGCCCCGCCATCCGGCACGCCTTCCCCGGTTAAACCGCGTCAATCATCTGGAACATCGGCAGCATGATCGACAAATAAATGGCGACCAAAAAGAAACCGATGAAAATAAATACAACCGGTTGAATCAGCCCGAACAGGCTTTGGATTTTCTCTTCCATTCTTTTCAAGCTAATTTGGCTGTAATAATAGAGCTCCTGATCAAGGCGCCCGTTTTTCTCCCCGTGGCGGACCAAAATGACCAGCTGTGGCTCGATAAACGGGACAGAAGCCAGGGCCCGGGAGAACGTCTCACCAGCAAGCAGTTTTTCGCGCAAATATTTTGCAGTATCGCGCCAAAGCGGCTTAAAATTTTGCGATTCCATGACATGCAAAATTTCATAGACGGAAAAACCGCTTTTCAGCATAAAGCTCCATTCTCTTGCCAAAAACTGGCTGTAATAGCTGGTATAGTAAAAGCGGGATACCGGCAGCCGCGAAAGCCACGCCGCCTGCGCGAGCGGTTTTTTTCTTTTAAAATAGAGAAAAAAGAGTGTGAAAAATAGGAAGAGAAAAATACTTGAAACCAGGATAACATGCGGGGCCTGTTCCATGATGGTAAGGAACAGCCGGAGATTTCGCGAAGGTTTGTAGTCCATTGCGACATACATATGTTCAAATTGCGGCAGCAGCACGTTTCTCACAAAAGCCGTGGCGATAAACAGCGCGGCTGCCAATATGAGCGGATAACGGATCAGTTTCCAAAAGGCAAGGGCGTCCTCGTGCTTTTTCAATAAGTAAGCACCTGCCTCTTTAAGGGCAGCAACCATCTCCCCGTGCCGTCCGGCAAAATAAATTTGCATGCATGCATTGGCATCAAACCGGTGTTTCAGCAGCACGTCATGGAGCGGTGTTCCGTTTTGCAGCTGTTTGTTCATGGAACGCGCATCCAGTTCGCTGTCCACATGCCCGAGAAAATCGATAGCATCTGCAATTGGAAATCCGTTTTCGAGCATTTCACCGACCCGGGTAAGAAAGCGCCCCTGCAGTTTGAGGCTTATCCGCTTCTTCCTCTTCGGCAATCCAGCGGTGATACTCTTCTTCAGAAATGTATCCAAGCACAATCCCCTTTCTGAGCCATTCTTTCAGTGTCGGATAATGATAGTAGACTTGTTCCCCCTTTGCTTCTTTCAACACTCGCTGCAAATTTTTCCCGTACAGCAGCTCATATACCGCGGTTTGCCGCTTTTCTCGGCTGCGTGGGCAATCTTGCGAATCATGCGGACAGCGGATCCCACCGCATACCGGGCATCGCAATGTAATCAGCCGCTGTGCGCTGACTGCGAGCAAAGTCTGCTCCATTTCGTGGATGCTCACGCCGAATTCCATCATCCTGTAGATCGCGCCCTTTGCGTCACGCGTATGCAATGTCGTCAGCACGAGATGGCCGGTGAGCGATGCGCGGACCGCAATTCTTGCTGTTTCGGCATCGCGGATTTCCCCCACCAGGATAATATCCGGATCATGGCGCAAAATTGCTTTCAGCCCTGTGCTATAAGTAATGCCTGCTTTTTCATTCACCTGCACCTGCAAAAACGAATCGCTTTGTTTTTCAACAGGGTCTTCCAGTGTAATTACATTCCGTAAAAACCGTTTTACGCAGTGCTCAACAAGCGTATACATCGTCGTCGACTTGCCGCTTCCGGTCGGACCGCTGAAAATCAGCATGCCGTGCGAATGGTTTAATAGCGCCATTAATTTTTTCGTGCTCGATGGAAAAAGTGAAATTTGGCTGAGCTGGAATTGTTCTTCGTGGGGCAAAATCCGGATGACGAGGCTCTCTTTGGAAAGAGAGGTTGGCAGCGTCGAAATCCTTAAGGAGACCGCCTGCTGCAAAACGTTCATGGCAAACGACCCGCTTTGGGGTTTCCGTTTTTCACTGATATCCATGGAAGACATAAATTTCAAATGGGATATCAGCCTTTCCCCGGCTTTCGCGGAAAGGTTGCGGTGGGGGTACAGCCTTCCGTACTGCCGGAACTGGACATGGTAATGCTTTTCTTTCGGAACGATATGGACATCGGTCACATTGTTTTTTACCGCCTGTCCGATCAAAAGTTCCGCAATTTTTTCAACTGACATAATCCATCACATACCACCTTTCTTTTTGGGATATTCTCTCATTTCGACACGGCTTTCAAAATTCCTGCTTTAAAACAAAAATTTTTTCGCTATTTTTTCTCTTAGCGACAAAAAAGTGTGTGATTTTTGTCACAAATTTTGGCGTTGTTATCATTTATAATATAAATAGGATAAAAAATATAGAGGTGTTTCATATGGAACCAACATTAAAAGTGATCAATGCCCTTTCTGACCCGACCCGCTACTCGATTTACCAATTTGTACTGAAGAAACGGAGCGAAGTATCCGTCCAGGAAGTGGCCAATGAATTTCATATTCATCCGAATGTGGCAAGGCTCCATTTGTCCAAGCTCGAAGATGTTAAGGTGATTTCATCTGAACTGAACAAAACCGGGAAAGGCGGGCGCCCGGCAAGGCTGTATAAAAGCTCTGAACAAGTGGTAGAACTCTCCTTCCCGCACCGTGAATACAAATTGCTGTCCAACATTTTGCTTGAAGCCATCAACAAAATGAAACTGGCAGATGCAGGCCTTTTGAAAGATATCGGCCGGGAGTACGGAAAACGGATCATCGAAAACATCTTAAAAAACATGAATAAAACAAAAGACCAGCTGACATTTAACGAAAAATTATCTGTGCTCGCAAGCGTGTCCACCGTGGACGGATACTGCATCGAAACGCTGGAAACAACAGACAAGAACGAACTCGATTACCATGTATACAACTGTCCGTTCCGGGAATTAATCCATCACTCGGCGGATGTTTGCGAGGTGCATGTTGCTTATATTCACGGGTTGTTTGAAGCGTTGTTTGACGATTTCGACATCAACCAGCAGGAAACCATGCTTCATGATTGCAGCGAATGCATTTATCATGTGAAAGTTGCTAAAGTTGCGAATTAAGTACCAGTTGTGTTTACACCCCTTCTTTGTTCCTTTATAATATAACTTGATGGACATAAAAAGAAGGGGTGGTTCATTTGGATCGTATGTACCGCGTATTGGGTTTCTGGACTGGTGTAATGGCAGTCATGTTTTTCCTTGGCGGCATGAAAGAAACCGCTTTACTGTTTCTGGCCCAGACCGGTTTCTTTGTGCTTGTCAGCTACTTGAAACTGTCCGAACGCATGTATATGTACATCTTTGGGGCTTATTTAACAATTTTCTTCGCCGGCTTTACGTACTACACCACGTTTATACTCACACCCGGCTTCGGCGAATAACCTGTTCCTCTTAAAAATCTGCTTGCTCTTTCCTTGCACTAAAAAAACCGGCATTCGCTGCCGGTTTTTTTATCCCCCCAAAAACGGGTTGGAACTTTTTTCGTCCCCGATCGTTGTCTGCGGCCCGTGTCCCGGGAACACGATTGTATCCGGGTGCAAAACCAGTAACTTTGTATGAATGCTTTCCTGCAAAACGCCATGGTTCCCGCCCGGAAGATCGGTCCGCCCAATGCTGCCGAAAAAAAGGGCGTCCCCTGAAAAGACAATGTTGTGATCAGGCAGCCAGTACGAAACGCTCCCCGGGGAGTGGCCCGGCGTTTCCAGCACTTGAAGCGAAAAAGAGCCGATTTTCAACATGTCTTCCCCGGCGATAAGCTTTTCCGCCCCGCGCGCGCTGATTTCTCCCATCCCGAAAAAATGGGAGCCGTTTTGCCCTGGATCCCCGAGCCACATCTCTTCCTTTTGATGGATATAGGCCGGGATTTTGTACGCATCCCTTACCGCATCAAGGGCGCCAATATGGTCAAAATGGGCATGCGTTAAAAGCACCGCAAGCGGGTTCAGCGCATTTTCCCCGATAAAAGCGTGCAGCCTTTCAAATTCCGCTCCGGGGTCAAATATCAAACAGTCTTTTTCGTGGTTCCACAGGATATAGCAATTCGTCTGAATGGGCCCGACCGGCAATTGTTTCCATTTCATTCGTATCCCTCCTTCCTTATTGTATCATGTTTTCATCCGTAAAAAATGCCTGTTCATTTACTCGACAAATCACCAGACCGGTTGTAAAATAAAGATAATTGTATACCTTTTCATTATAAGGGGGATGTCATGGGTACAGTCATTATTTTCAGTCTCGTCTCCATACTGTCACTGATTGGTTTCATTACTGCGGCCAAAAACAAAAATATCCTCGGATTTATTTTCGGCATCATTTCTTTTGCCCTTTTCGGCTGGTTTGCCATCATGACCGTCATCCATTCGGGCTATCCGTCCTTTACTTAATGCTGAAAAAGCGGCGCCATGCCGCTTTTTTTCATCTCATTATATCGCTGTTTGTAGTATGCCAAAATCAGCGCGTATCATGGAAGGGGGCGCCCCGCTTAAATTTTATTTAACGCCAGCCACGCTGCCCCGAGTACGCCGGCATCGTTTCCCAATGTGGCAAGTTCCAGTTTTGTCGATTTGCCGACCGTGTTGAACGCGTATTTCAAAAAATAAGCGCGCACCGGGTTTAAGAGCGTTTCGCCTGCTTTTGACACCCCGCCCCCCAACACGATTTTTTCCGGATTTAACGTATTGGCCACACTTGCCAGCGCAAGCCCGAGGTATTTTGCCGTTTCGTCAACAATTTCGTAGGAAAGGGCATCTCCCGCTTTCGCAAAGTCAAACACGTCTTTGGCGCTTACCGATCCACTTCGGGCATACAAATCTTTTAACGGGGACGCGCCGCTAAATGCAGCCAGTTTCGCTATGGCTGTCCTGACCACGCCTGTTGCGGAAGCGACCGTTTCAAGGCAGCCGGTTTTCCCGCAGTTGCATCGTGCCCCGCCTTCCGGGATGACGGTAATATGGCCGATTTCGCCTGCCGCCCCTTTTACGCCGTGGACGATATCCCCGCCTGTAATGATGCCGCCGCCGACACCGGTGCCAAGCGTAACGAAGACCATTTCCCCGGAACCTTTCCCGGCGCCTTTCCACATTTCACCGAGTGCCGCAACATTTGCATCATTATCGATCACCACTTTTAACCCCGCCAATTTTTGCAATGTCCCGGCAACCGGATAATGCTGCGCCCAGCCGATATTGACGGATTCATAAATCACGCCGGCTTCCATATCAACCGGCCCCGGTACGCCGAGGCCGATCCCTGTGATCTCTTTTTTCTCCCGCTTTGCCCGGGCCAATTCGTCCTCAATCGATTTTGCGATATTCGGAAGAATCGCTTTCCCCTCGTTAGCCGTCACAGTCGGGATCTCCCATCTGTGTACAATATCGCCTGCTTCATTCACAAATGCCAGTTTTGTGGAGGTGCCCCCCAAATCAATGCCAATGATCCACTTCTCAGCCATTTCGCTCACCCTCAATTTTTTTCTCTTTTTCCAACCGTTTTTCCTGCCTGATGATCAACAGGGCGGTTTCGTATTCGCGGTTTTCCAGCACCCTTGCCTGGTACAACTGCCTCAGTTCCAATTCCATCAGCTCGAGATCGGCAAGCCGGTCCCCGATATAGACAATAATGCCGAATTTTTTCAAAAGCTGTTGCACATCATAAAGCGTTCTCATTTCGACCCAGCTTTCATTTATAAAAAATCTGTTCCAATAAAAGTATAGTCGATTGTGCAACTTCTAACAAGCATCAAATTGCGGAAATTTGCCGGATCATTTGGCCGCCCGGCGTGGAAGTGCGCCGTGAAGCCTTGCCCGGTGCATTTTTTGAAGGATAGCCGCGGAAACCCGCGGCGCCCGTATATACCGGCGCGCTTCCCCCCGCCTTAAAGAAGGAAATTTTTATCCCGGCACGATCCGTCTTTCCGAAAGGCCCGCGCCTGCACGCCAAAGAAGCGGCCCGGAACCGAAACGGGGGCATGCTTATTAGTCTGCCGGGTGAATGCCGCGCAGGCCCATATAAACGAGGAAAGCGGCAATCAGAAGAGCCGGAAGCTGCACACCGATGCGCTTTCGTTTCGGAAAGTGGACGATGCATGCTGCAAGAAAGCCGCCGAAAAGCCCGCCAAGATGCCCGAAATTGTCAATGCCGGAAACGGAAAAACCGAAAACGAGATTAATGATGATGAGCGTAATGACACTCGATCCCATCGTCCGGAAAAAAAGATCGCGGTAAGCCGTCCCGATGTAAAGAAGCGCGCCAAACAAGCCAAAAATCGCACCGCTTGCGCCGGCAGAAAGGCTTGGTGAAAACAGGAAGCTGGCCAGGCAGCCTGTAAACCCGGCGAACAAATAAATCAGGGCAAAGCGCGCCTTGCCGTAAATCCGTTCGACAAGCGGCCCGATATAGTATAAAGAGAGCGAATTCATAAAAAGGTGCATGATCCCGATATGAATAAAAACGGGCATAATCAGCCGCCAATATTGCCCTTCCATAATCAGCGGATTGTACTTGGCGCCGAAACGGATCAGGTTTTGCGTATTCTGCGTCCCGCCGGTAAGCGACATGGCAATAAACACGGCAATCTGTATGGCCAGAAAGACATATGTAAAAAATGGCCTGCCCGCGTCAAACAGCTGCCGTTCCTCCTCTTCCCGGCGCGCCTCGGCTTCGAACACCGTCCGCTGTAATGCATAGGCGTCCCCGCTCATCGTTTCAGGCGCAATGGCAAGCCGGCCTTCCGTGAACGGGCGCAGCTTGCTGATCCCGGGACCAGGATTCTCCCCTTCAATCAATACGCTGCGGAGTTCCGTTTTTCCGCCATTGATTTGCATCGGTTCATCCAAATAAATTTCATAATCGTCAACCGGCACATACTCGCTCACATAAATATTGAGTACGTGCGGAGCAAGCCGCTTTATTTGTTTGCACAAATCTTCAGCCTGTGCGCAACAATCACGGATGTCGCGGTATAACCAGTTGCCCCAGTCGATGTCATACCGCAAAAGACGCACAAGCGGCAAATTCTTCTTTTTTGTATTGGCAAGCCACATTTCATCCCGGTTTTCACTCAAAAACAGGATCCGGTACTCCTGTTCCACGACAAAATGGCGGCTGATTGCCCAAAACAAAACATCTGCCCTACTGTTCACGATTTCCCCTGCCTTTTTCCATCCATTTTATCCTAACTATATCGAAAAAAAGAGCGGAGTGTAAAGCGTTTGGCCTTTTACACCCGCCCTTTTTTCACCGTTATTGAAAAACCTGGCCCATGACGCGCGACCGTAATCCGGGAATCCGCATTGCCGCCGTGACCGCCAATTTTCTCGCAGGGCCGTACCCAAATACAGTGTTTAATACCCGGTAACGGTTCCGGTAAGCTGCTGAAAACAGAAGCAGCACCGCCATCCACTTCACCCATCTGTTCATGGCGATTCCTCCCCCGAAAAATTTTCTGCAACTCATTTCTATTTTTCCTACCGGGGGAGAAATTATCCGCTAACGCTGTGGCAAAAGAAAAAACAGCAGGAAAACGCCTGCTGTTTACTTTGTTTCGCGATGTACGGTTGCACGTTTGTCCCGCGGGCAATATTTTTTCAATTCAATACGGTCCGGGGTCGTACGTTTATTTTTTGTTGTAATATAGTTACGCTCACCGCATTCCGTGCAAGCCAGTGTAATGTTTACACGCATGTTTCATCCCTCCATCTTTCTCAATCGATCGTGCATACGACTTTTCTATCATAGCATTTTTCACGTACGATTGCCAGTATGTTTTTTCAAACAAAACCGTTCTTCCCACCGGCTGCCGATATATGTGAAATTTTCACTTGAATGGGGCAAGCAAGCCCGCCGGTCCCGCTTTGCTGGCACGAATTGGCCCCCTCTTGCCGGATAGGCGGTACACTTCACAGGAAAATCATGATATAACTAACAATAGTACTTTGCAATGAAAAAGGAGAGAACTGGATGGTTATTACGCTGATTGTGTTACTGGCGCTTTCTGTGGTATTGTTTCTTATTTCGTTTTTCCGCCAGGACCACGCACATCTGGTAGAACAGGAACTGGAAGATTTGTCTTTAAAATTTTTCCAGGAAACGTACCAGATCAAAAAAAGATTACAGACGCTCGAAGAAGAATTTATGATGCCCGGAGCCGATCCGCTTCTTCCGGATCCGTCCGGCAAAAGTCCGGTCAATGAAATTGTAAAAAACCAGGTTCTCGCTTTGTTCCGGCAGGGCCTTTCATTCGAACAGATCGCAAGGCAGTCCGCCCTCCCCGTAAACGAAGTGAAACGCATCATTTCCGGTGCCATGCAAACACCAGAATAGATTTATACAGAAAACGGATAACAGGGTTCCCCCTGTTATCCGTTTTTTCCTCAGCCGGAGACGGCCTAGTTGGCATTTGCAACTGTCTTTTCCGGCGTATTTGTTGCTTTGCTCTCCTCTTTTTTCTTCAGATCAAAATAGGCTTTAAACACACGGTTTGCAATTTTTAAATTCGTGTGCGGGTCGGATGCTCCCCCCATATAGGACCATGGCACGACGACCGAGATGGCAATTTCCGGATGATTGTACGGCGCATAGCCGACAAAAGTGGAATTCCATGCATTGCTCCAGAGAGAAGGATGTGTTCTTCCTGCGGCGTCGTATTTTTCCACCAGTTCACCGCCATAAACAGCCTGGGCTGTCCCGGTTTTCCCTGCCACTTTCAGGCTGGAATCAATCCGCCCGTAAGCTGTTCCGTGGGGAACGTTCACCACATTATAGAAACCTTGTTTGACGCGGTTGATGTATGATTCTTTCATATCCACACGGTTTAAGACCGTCGCGCCGATTTCTTTCTCGACAGGCCCGAGTGTCTTGCCGTCCGGGCTTGGTTCACGGATTTCCTTCGCAAGATGCGGCTGCACACGGTAACCGCCGTTTGCGATCGTGGAAACATACTGGCAAAGCTGCAGCGGCGTATACGTGTCAAACTGCCCGATCCCAAAGTCGAGCACGTTCCCGCTGTTCGGCGGGACTTCCGTTTGGTAGCCGCCGACTTCGCCCGGAAGGTCAATGCCGGTTTTGACGCCAAGCCCGAACTGGGCAAAATATTTGCGCAATGTCCGGATCGTTTTCATTTTGTCAATCCTGAGCGGGCCATTTGGCACATAATTGTGCTGCCCGCCGATCGCCATCACCGTCCGGAACATATATACGTTAGATGAAACCTGCAGGGCCTTTAAGTCGTTAATCGCCCCAAAACCGTTGGCAACCCACGATTTTTTCACAGGGGTGCCGGCAAAATGGAGCGGCTGGTCAACAAATACACTCCCGGGCGAGATGGCCCCGGTCTGGTACCCGGTCAAAACAGTCGCACCCTTTACCGCTGAACCTGAAGGATAAGCGGTTGTCATATTCCCAAGCGCAAAGTCCTTGATTTTCGCAGACCCGTTTTTTGTGACCACCTGTTTGCCGGCCATTGTCAGCACTTCTCCGGTATTCGGGTTCATGACGGTAACAAAGGCACGGTCAACAAGCGGATTGCTTGCGCGGGCCGCTTTGATTTCATCGGTAATAATTTTCTCTACTTCTTTTTGCAGGTCAATGTCAACAGACAGGACAAGGTCGCTGCCCGGCTTCCCTTTGCTGATCACTTTTGAAGAGATGACATTCCCTTTTTTATCCTGTTTCGCTTCCACTTTTTCTTTTTCGCCGTTCAAGACATCTTCATACTGCTGTTCAATGTAGCTTTTCCCGACGCGGTCATTGCGGCTGTATCCACGGGCCGTGTAGTACTGCTCCTTGTCGGCAGGCAAGCCTTCTTTTTCGGTTGTCACATCGCCGAGGATTGACCCTAAAACCGAATCGTTGCTGTTTGCCTCTTTGAACACATAGTTCCGTTCCCAGTCGGTTGTAATGTCCACGCCCGGCAGCGCTGAAAGATTCTCGCTCACAGTCGCATACTCTTTATTTGTCACGCCCGTGTTTTTGATAATTTGCGGGGACAGCACATAGCCGGCCGACATTTTGCTGTAGATCGCGAGCACATTGAGATCTTCTGGCGACATTGAATCCAGATCCTGTTTCGTAATCCGCTTCAGCTGCAACTTGTATATTTTGTCGCTGTCGTTGTCGAGCTTTGCCTGTTCTGCTTTGGAAACGAGCTGTTTTGCCGCTTTCGGATGGGTCAGGATCCAAAAGTCTTTTTTATCCCGGTCCGTCAGCCGTTTCACATCCGCATCCGGCACTTTGATGATTTCCCCGAGTTTCCTTGCCACTTTCAGCATTTTTCCGTTGTCATCCGCCTGGGTTCTCGTATATGTGATCGCCTTCAGCGCTTTATTGCCCACAATCACTTTATAGTTCCGGTCAAGAATTCTTCCTCTTGGAACAGAAGTATGGATCGTCTTGTCTTCCGTCTGTTCAAGTTCTTTTTTGTAATCCTGGCCGTAGACAATCTGCACAATGCCCAGACGCACGACTAAGACCGAAAAAAGCACAAAAACAGCAAAGAACAGCATATTCATTCTAAATGGAATATGCGACCGCTTTTTCCGCTTCTTTTTTTTCAACCTTTTTCTGCTCCTCCCTTCGCCATCGGCTATACATTCCATTTTAGCGAAAAAATGCGGACATGGCTATAAAAAATACCGCCATTTTTGGAAACGGCGGCCCTACATATCCCCAATCCGGATATTCCTTGTAAAAAGCGAAATGCACAAATGCCCTGCCCCAATGACTAGCATCAGCACGCGGATGCTCACCTGGCTGTTGAAAAAAGTGACGGCTGCAATGAAAAGTAAAATCGAAGCAACTCTGCCGGCATTGGTAAATATTTCAAGCACGACAACATACTCAATCCGTGCTTCCGCTGCTTTCCATGCCCTGCCGATCACATCGTATGTCATCGAATTATACGGGACAAGCAGAAGCGGGTAAGCAATCGCAATCGTTGCGGCATAAAGCAGCATTCTCGGATAGGTGACTTCAAAAACAAACAAAAACACGGCCGCATACAGAAGCAGCCCGCCCAAAAAAATCGAGCGCTGGCGGTGCTTGATTTTAATATAACGGGCAACGAGCGTGTACCCGAGAAACTGCAGGCAGGAATTGATCAGCCCGAACGTGCCGAGAGAAAGCTCGCTCCCCGTAGAAAGGAACACGAAAACGGAAATCATAAACACAAACGTGCCATCCCTTAAACCTTGGACAAAATGGGCGCTTGTAATCCGTTTCCAATTCGGGTTGCGGTGTCGTTCCTTTACGATTTGCTTAAACAAATAACGGCCGTGTGCAGGGCGCGGCGCAATAAAAAAACTGAGGACGACGGCAAGGGCAAACAGGATCAGGGAGAGGGCAAAAACGACCGTATAACCGGTTTTTCCGATTGCTGAAATGATCAGCCCTGCGGCAAACGGCCCGGCCATGCCGCCGATGGAACCGAATGCCCCCATAAAGCCGTTAAAAAAATCCCTCGTCTCAGGCTCCGTAATTTCAAACGTCAGTACGTTGTAGGCGAGCCAGTAAAAGCCGTAGCCGATCCCGAGCAGCCCGCCAAGCAAAACGATAAAATCGCCGGCATGCCCCCGTGAAAACAGCACGCATAAATAAAACAGCGCCAAAAAGGCAACCCCGATCCTGAACACCATGACCCTGTCCACTTTTTTTGCCCATCTTCCCGCGATGATAAAAGTGAGCGGCTGCAGGATGACAACCGATAAATTATATACCGCCAGATCTATGTACTTCCCTGTCTGCTTCCATAAATATATGTTAACGAAAGAATTGGACAGCGAAATGCTTAAAGAATAAAGCCCGCCGATCGCAAGTAGCAGCAGCAGATCTTTTGACAATTCTATATCTCCGAACCATTTTTGCACACGCTTCATAAATCAAAACTCCCCCCATTCCCCTATATTGTTTTGAAAAACGGGGGCGTTTATGCACGGGCGCATGCAAAAAGGGCATGCACGCAAATTGCGCGGCACGCCCTTTTTTAAATGGAGCACGATTATTTCGCTGCTTCGTACAGTTTTTCCACTTCGTCCCAGTTTACAACATTCCAGAATGCAGAAATATATTCCGGACGGCGGTTTTGGTATTTCAAATAGTAAGCATGTTCCCAAACATCAAGGCCAAGAACCGGTTTTTTGCCTTCGGAAAGCGGGCTGTCCTGGTTCGGGGTGCTCATAATTTCGAGCTCGCCGTTATGGACAACAAGCCATGCCCAGCCGGAACCGAAACGGCCTGCTGCAGCAGCTGCAAATTGTTCTTTGAATTTTTCAAAGCTGCCGAATTTGCTGTTGATCGCGTCAAGCAGCGCGCCTTTAGGTTCGCCGCCGCCATTTGGCGAAAGCAGCGTCCAGAACAGCGAGTGGTTGGCATGCCCCCCGCCGTTGTTGCGAACCGCTGTACGGATTTCTTCCGGAACCGCATTCAAATCCGAAATTAAGTCCTCAACGGATTTGGAAGCAAGATCGTCATGGCCTTCCAGCGCTTTATTCAAGTTGGTGACATAAGTATTATGGTGCTTCGTATGGTGGATGTTCATCGTTTCCTTGTCAATATAAGGCTCCAGTGCATCATACGCATACGGCAATTGCGGTAAAGTGTACGTCATATCTTTATTCCTCCTTTATGTAATGTTTTGAACCGGAAAGATTCAAATATTTGTCATATTTAATGTACCAAAACCGGTTGATAGATGGCAAATTTTACGCCTGCATTTTTCAGAATCCCCCCGGGTTCTAATTGCAGCATACCGGCATATACTGGTAGCACTCATAAAGGAGGGAATGTCCATGTTGAAAAAAATCGCTGTGCTCTTTTTCGCTGCCCTTATCTCTTACTGCATCTACTACGATCTCCACGCAGGCACAATCCCGACGAATGCAAAAGAAACAGCCGGAAAAACCGTTGCCGTACAACCGCAAACAACGCACCGCCCGTATGTCACAGCCAAAGTCCATTCCGGTGACACAGTGCTTACGATTGTCAAACAAATATCGGGCGGGCCGGCGCCTTCGATTGAAAAAGCGATCCGTGATTTCAGCAAACTGAACGGCGGAATTGCACCGGAAGACATCCAGATCGGACAAACGTACCGGTTTCCCATTTACGGCGAATCCCGGTAAAATGCGGACAATGGCTTGTCAATCGGGGCAGTCAATTGTTAAAATGTAAGTTGGTAAAATGTTTATGGACTGACAGATCATTAAAGGAGCGAATATCCTTGGGTGAGATCATACACCGTACAAAAACGCGCCCTGTCAAGGTCGGAAACTTGACGATCGGGGGCAGCAATGAACTATTCATTCAAAGTATGACGACGACGAAAACACATGATGCCGATGCAACCGTCCGCCAGATTGAGCGGCTTGAAGAAGCAGGCTGCCAGATCGTGCGCGTTGCCGTCCCGGATGAACGGGCGGCAAGGGCTATTCCCGACATAAAAAAAAGAATCCATATCCCGCTTGTCGCGGATATCCACTTTGATTACCGGCTTGCGTTAATCGCAATGGAAGGCGGCGTCGATAAAATCCGGATTAATCCGGGCAATATCGGCAAGCGCGAAAAAGTCGAAGCGGTCGTGAAAGCGGCAAAAGAGCGCGGCATTCCGATCCGGATCGGCGTCAATGCCGGAAGCCTTGAAAAACCGATTTTGCAAAAATACGGATACCCGACAGCAGACGGCATGGTCGAAAGCGCCCTGCACCATATCCGGATTCTCGAAGACCTGGATTTTCACGACATTATCGTTTCCATGAAAGCCTCGGACGTCCGCCTTGCCATCGAAGCGTACGAGAAAGCGGCAAGGACATTTGACTACCCGCTCCATCTCGGCATTACCGAATCCGGGACGCTGTTTTCCGGCACCATCAAAAGTGCCGCAGGGATTGGGGCGCTTTTAAATATGGGAATCGGCAACACGCTCCGCATTTCTTTAAGCGCCGACCCGGTGGAAGAAGTGAAAGTCGCGCGCGAGCTGCTGAAAATATTCGGGCTTTCCTCCAATGCCCCAACGCTCGTTTCATGCCCGACTTGCGGCCGGATTGCGATCGATTTGATCAGCATCGCAAACGAAGTCGAAGAATATTTACAGACCATTAAAGCGCCGATTAAAGTTTCTGTCCTCGGCTGCGCCGTCAACGGCCCCGGCGAAGCAAGAGAAGCGGATATCGGCATCGCCGGCGCACGCGGGGAAGGCCTCCTGTTCCGCAAAGGGAAAATCATACGGAAAGTGCCGGAAGATCAAATGGTGGAAGAACTGAAAAAAGAAATCGACATGCTTGCCGAAGCGTATTACCAAAAACAGGCTGCGCAAAACGCGAACCCCGTCTGACCGAAACACCGGCGTAAAACAAGCCGGTGTTTCTTCATGCGCGGCAATGTTTATCCTGCCGGCCCGGCCCTTGCAAACGGGCCCGGGTAACAGGCAGCACGATCGCTTCACATTCAAAACACAAAGGAGGCGCACCATGGTGAAAAAATACCGTTTCGGCATTGACATTGACGGGACTGTGACAGACCCTGAAACGCTTATTCCGTTCATTAACGATGCCTTTCACATTGGCCTGAAATATGAAGACTTAACGAAGTATGAGATCACAGATGTCGTCGATATTCCTGCCGGGACATTTGCCGACTGGTTTATCCGGTCGGAGCCTGTGATCTATGCAAAATCCCCGGTGGCAAAAGGGGCAAAAGAAGTGTTAAACAAATGGGCAGACCGGTTTGAGCTGTATTTTATCAGTGCACGCGCATCCCATCTGCTTGATGTGACCAAAAACTGGTTTACAAAACAACAGCTGAAATACCATCATATCGAGCTGATCGGCACGCATCATAAAGTGGAAACCGCAAAAAAATACAGCGTTGATCTGTTTTTGGAAGACAAACATGACAATGCGGCTGCCATTGCACAAACCCTTGGCATCCCCGTCCTTCTGTTTGACACCCCGTACAACCGGGATCCCGTCCCGGAAAATGTGTACCGGGTGAAAAACTGGAAAGAAGCAGACGACTGGGTCAGGCGCTGGATCACCCAATCCGGCCGCGCCGCACACGATTAAAGGGCTCCTTCTTTCTGTAAGGGGCAGGCCGGATTGGGGGTGCGCTTTTTGCGGGTGACCTGTGCGCCGCCCGCTTGGCTTATTTCTTGAAAATGCATGTGTGAAAATTTCCAAGTATTTAACAAACCCTGCCGGAAGCAGGGTTTGTTAAATATTTTGCCGCGTTTCATCCGCCATGCATTCCGGGCACGTGCCGTAAATTTCAAACTTATGGCCGGAAATGGCATACCCTTCCAAACCGCTGACCGTCGGCATCGGGCAATCCGGGATTTCTTTCGTCTTCCCGCACGCCAAGCAAATAAAATGGTGATGGTGGTGGTTTGTCGAGCATTTGAAACGGAAATGCTTTTCACCGGACAGCTCTGTCACTTCCAGAATGCCAAGTTCGGCAAAAAGCGATAAATTCCTGTAAATCGTGTCAAAACTGAGGCCCGGGTAATCATCTTTCATCCACTCGAGCACGTCTTTTGCCGTCAAATACTTATTGCTCTCCGAAAACAAATCGAGCATTTTTTCTCTTTTTCCTGTATGCTTATAGCCGTTTTCCTTCAAGATTTCAATTGCCTCATCCAAAAGCATGTTCACACCTTCTTTTTGTTCAAACCGGCACCGGGCCGGAATCGTTTCATATAAACCGCCAAAAGCAAAATAGCGATGGAAATCATCACAATTGTACCGCCGGGCGGCAAATTCAGATAAAACGCCGTGACCAGCCCGCCCAAAACGGAAATTTCGCCAAAAAGAACGGAAAACAAAATGGTCTGTTTAAATCCCCGGCTGATGCGGATGCTGGCCGCTACCGGGAGCGTAATCAGCGCAGATACAAGCATAATCCCCACGATCCGCATCGCGGCCGAAATTACAAGCGCAATCAGCACCATAAACAGCAGGTGGATCGTTTTCGCAGGGATGCCGGACACTTTAGCATATTCCTCATCAAAAGAAAGCAGGAAAAGTTCCTTGTACAGCAAAAGGATCACAGCCGCCACAATGACGGCAATCCCCAGAATGAGCCAAAGATCAGCCCGGCTTACCGCGCTTACGCTGCCGAACAGGTAATTCATCAAATCTACATTATACCCGCCGGCCACAGAAATAAAGATCAGCCCGATGCCAATCCCGCCCGACATGATAATCGGAATCGCAAGTTCTTCATAATGCCGGTAAACCCCGCGCAGCCGCTCGATCAGCACGGATCCGAGCACGGAAAATCCGGTGCCGATATAAAGCGGGTTCAGCCCGGCAAGAACAGGAAGCTTGCTGCTTAAAAACAGGCTGACAGCAATCCCGGACAATGTGACATGGCTGAGCGCGTCCGCAATCAGCGACAAACGGCGCACGACAATAAAACTGCCGATCAAAGGGGCAATAAGGCCGATTAAAATCCCGGCCAAAAATGTATTTTGCAAAAAGTGATAATGAAAAAGTGCAGCAATCATTCGGTTTCTCCTTCTCACCTATGTTCATGTGCCAGCAACCGGGCATCGCGGGCGTACCAGAATGAACGTTTTTCTTCATCCAGTTGCTGAAACGCGTGGATGTCGCCATGGAAGTATAAATGCTGGTTCAGGCACGCAACATGCGTCACCTCGTCGGAAACGGCGCCGATATCATGTGTGACAAGAATCAGGGTAATGCCCCATTCCCTGTTCAGCCGCTCCAGCATTTCGTAAAAAGACCGGACATGGTGCTGGTCCACACCGACTGTCGGCTCATCCAGCATCAAAATCTCCGGCTTGCTGACAATGGCCCGCGCGATAAACACACGCTGCTGCTGGCCGCCGCTTAGCTCGCCAATATTTTGATGGGCGTACGCCTCCATCCCGACTGAGCGGATCGCTTCCATTGCTTCCTTTCTGGCGCCGGGGCCAAGGAAACGGAACAGGCCGGTTTTTTTCACCAGGCCGCTTTCGACCACTTCCAAAACAGTCGCGGGATAACCGGTATTAAATGCATTGGCTTTTTGCGAAACAAAACCGATCCGGCTCCAGTCTTTAAAGCGGCTGAGCGGCGTGCCGAAAAGGCGGATTTCCCCTTCCTGCGGTTTTAACAGCCCGAGCATGAGCTTTAACAGTGTTGATTTTCCGGAACCGTTCGGGCCAATGATGCCGAGAAACGCTCCCTTTGGTATGTTTAAATCGATCTGTTCCAGCACATTCTTCCGGTCATAACGGAAAGAGAGGCCTGAAACTTCCACAATGTATTCTTCCATACGCAACTCCTCAATCAGAATCATTCCGATTTAAACATTATACCCGCTTTCCGGAAGATTGTAAAGGGTGGCGGGTTCGCGGTGAAATGCCGGCGGTTGCCGCCTTCTTGCCGCTTTTCTGCTTCCGGCGCAATGCCCCATCCGAAACATTTCTTCCCGGCCCGCATATACATGAAGCGGGGAGAGTGATGGATATTGAAACTGATTCAAAATATGGTCAATTATAAGGTGAATATCATTACCGGCGCGGAACTTTTTAAATACGCGCGGCAGTTTAACGTGAAAATCAGCCGCGAAGATGCGGAAAAAATCGCGGATTATGTGCGGGGAAAACAATTGGACATCTTTGATGACCAGGCCCGCAGCAAAGCGCTGAAGGACATTGCAAAAATTACGAGCCCGCTCACCGCAAAAGAAATCAACCGGGTGTTTGTCTTATTGGCAAAATAGAAAAGAACCGGCCGAAAAACAGCTTTTCGGCCGGTTCTTCCTTATTTAACTACACGCCTGACAACGCCATTAAAGCACTTTTTCCAGTAGCCGCTGCTCATGTTGTCAATGGAAACGCCGTCTGAACTGTTGCAATCAAGAAATTTGCCGCCGCCCAGGTAAATGCCGACATGGCCGTTGTACTTATAAGTATCAAAGAAGACGAGGTCCCCCCGTTTCATTTGCGAAGCACTAACCGCCTGTCCAAGACCGGCAAGCGTATCCGTATTCGCGCCGGAGCCGCCCAGATCCACGCCTGCCTGCGCATATGCCCAATGAACAAAGGAGGAGCAGTCAAAAAACCCGTTTGCAATGTCGCTTTTCGTCCTTCCGCCGCCCATTTTATAGGAGGTATGCCCGATTAAAGCCGAACCGGCGCTGATCGCTTTTTCAACCGTTCCGGAAGCGTTATTTGAAGAGCGGCCGGAATCAGAAAAGGAAGATACGCGCGCGACATGTTTTGCGCGGGATCCGGGCTTTGTCTTTTCCTTCTGTGTATGTGCCGCGGTTTTTCCGTTTGAACCATCCGGGCCTCTTCCGGCGCCCGTGCCGGAAGAGGCGGAATCCTCTTGCGCCCGGTCTTGAGGAGCGGAAGGTTTTGCCGCATCAGATGGCGCGGCCGCGGCCTGCTTGCTTTCAAGTTCAGCGAGCGCTGCTTTTTCCTCTGCGTTTAAGGAAGCTTCTTTGTCTTTCAGCCTGGCCAACTCAGCTGCAGCAGCCTGTTTTTGCTCCTTGAGCGCTGCTTTCAGGCTTTTCTGGTCTGCAAACCGGTATTTGTTTTCTTCTTTCAGCTCCTGCAGCTCGGATAAATCCGACTGCACTTTCTGAAGCTTCTTTTCCACTTCAGCTTTTGCTGCATTTAATGTTTGGCTGTCTTTTTCCTGCGCTTTTAAAATGGCGCGGTCTGCTTGGACAAACGTCGTTAACGCCGCTGCTCGGCTGACAAAATCGCTCAGGCTGCCGGATTCAAGCAGCACATTCAGGTAACTGTCCAGCCCGCCGTTTTGCTGAATGTCACGCGCGCGTCGGGCAAGTACGTTGTTGCGTTCTTCTATTCTTTTTTGCGTTTCTTTCATTTTTGCATTTAACGATGCAACTTCGTCTTGCGCATTTGACACTTCCTGCGTTTTTTCACTGATTTTCTGATTGGTCTGGCGGATCTTAGCCGAAATTTTATCCATATCCGACTGAAGCTGTTTCTCGTTTTCTGCAATCTTCGCAATCTCGTTTTGCTTGCCGGAAATGCTTTCCTGCACGGCCGACTCCTCGTTTTGAATGCTTTTGGCAGCGGTTTCTGCGGATGCTTTGCTAAGCGGGACGAAAGCGCTGCCTGCGATAAATGCAGCAGCGGTTAACGACAAAAACTTCCTGTTCACCTTAACGCCTCCATTGCTATGTACCGGCTTTTCCCCATTATGTGAAGCTCCCGTTCTATTAATCTATTGATATTTCTGATTATAGCATTCATTGTTTGGCAAATAGATTACAGTTTTATTTCATTTTGAAAATGGAGGTTTATTTTTAAAAAATCCAGGCAAAACCAAAAGCTTTGAAACGGTATAGATGCAAAAAAACAGCGGGGCACGATGAATGGTGGTGTCCCGCCGTTTTTATGTTTTTATTTGGCCTTTTTCAGCGGCTTGAAAACCCGGCCGGGATTCAAACGGGCTGTTCCACAATTTTGGCCAGCAGATTTTCGTCAAATTCCCTGTTTCTAAGCATGGCGATTTCGTATTTGTACGGCGGCTTGCGGTTCTTTTTGTCTTCGCCGACATAAGGGGTTTCCAAAATTTTCGGGATGTCAGAAAGCGCCGGGTGATGCACGATATAGTCAAGGGCTTCAAATCCGATATGGCCAAACCCGATATTCTCATGCCGGTCTTTGTGCGAGCCGGCTTCATTTTTGCTGTCATTGACATGCAGTACTTTCAGGCGGCCGATGCCGATGATCCGGTCAAATTCATCCAGCACTTCATCAAACCGGTTTTTCACATCATAGCCGGCATCATGGGTATGGCAAGTGTCAAAGCAAATGGAAAGCTTGTCATTGTATTTGACGCCGTCTATGATTTCCGCCAGTTCCTCAAACGTCCTGCCGCATTCGGATCCTTTGCCGGCCATCGTTTCAAGCGCAATCTGGGCGGTTTGCCCCGGAACGAGCACCTCATTCAGCCCTTCAATGATTTTCTTGATCGCTTTTTCCGGCCCTGCTCCAACATGGGCGCCCGGATGCAAAACGATCTGCTTCGCCCCGATTGCCTCCGTCCGCTCAATTTCCGACTGCAAAAAACGGACACCGAGTTCAAATGTCGCAGGATTTGTTGTGTTGCCGATATTGATAATATACGGCGCATGGACGACAATCTCCTCTATGCCATGTTCTTTCATATGGGCAAGGCCTGCTTCAATGTTCAAGTCTTCAATTTTCTTCCGCCTTGTATTTTGCGGTGCGCCGGTATAAATCATAAATGTGTTGGCGCCGTATGAAACCGCCTCTTCACTTGACGCAAGCAGCATTTTTTTGCCGCTCATCGAGACATGTGAACCAATTTTAAGCATGGTGTTTCTCCCCTTTTATTTCCGTTTTTGCAATTTCCTTTGCCGTTTTTTCAGCATTTCGATCTGCCGTTCCATTTTCTTTTTATAGCCCGGCTTCACTTTTTTCGGCCTGCCGATTGCCTTTCTCGCCGCGGTTTCCGTTTTATCCGCTTTTTTCACACGCTTTTTGCGGCGGTTCCGGTCGCCCAGTTCCACCCATTCGCCGCGGCGCACATCACGGTAGATGAAGGCAATCCCCATTTTCTCAAGCTGCGTGAGGGCAAACTCATCGGAAGGTTCGTAAATGGTTGCGCATATGCCCGATAGATCGGCGCGGGCCGTTCTGCCGGCGCGGTGGACGTAAAACGTCAAATCTTTTGGCAGCTCGTAGTTTACGACATGGCTGACCCCTTCGATATCAATCCCGCGCGCGGCCAGATCAGTGGCAATGATATACCGGTATTCCAGGTTTTTGATTTGTTTCATCGTTTTCGCCCGTTCCCGCGGCGAGAGGTCTCCGTGGATGCGGGCCGTTTTCATCCCTTTTGCCGAGAGCCCTGCGGCAATTTCTTCCACCATCGCTTTTGTGTTTGCAAATACAATCGCCAAGTACGGGTTAAACGCCTCGAGGGCATCATGCAACACGTCAATTTTCTCCCGCGCGCGTTTCGGGATCAGAATATGTTCAATTTTTTCTGCTGCGATTTGCCGCGGCGCTACCTGCTCGAATTTCGGATTTTCCATGTACTTTTTTAAAAACGGCTTTAATTTTTCGGGAATGGTTGCCGAAAACACGAGCATTTGCAGTTTTTCAGGCATCCTCCCCGCAATTTGGTCGACATCCACGATAAAGCCCATATCGAGCATAATATCCGCTTCATCGACAACAAACGTTTTTGCTGTATGGACAAACAACGCCTGCTCTTTCACAAGATCATTCACCCTGCCCGGCGTGCCGACTACAATTTGCGGCTGTTTTTTCAGTTTGCTGATATCACGCTGCTTGTCCGTTCCGCCGATAAACAGTTTGGCGGTTATCCGGCCTGTTTCTTCCCATTTTAATACTTCCTGAATTTCATGGTAAATCTGTGCCGCCAGTTCCCGCGTCGGGGCCGTAATCACCGCCTGGACTTCCGCAAGAGACGGGTCTGTTTTTTGCAAGAGCGGTAGCACATAAGCATGTGTTTTCCCCGTTCCCGTCTGCGACTGTCCAATGGCACTTTCCCCACGCAAAACAAGCGGGATCATTTTTCGCTGTATTTCCGTCGGTTCGGCAAAGCCTTTATGTTCGATCGCTTTTTCGATAAATGGTTTAAAACCGAAATCTTTCCATTTTGTTCCGTTCATGTTTCCACTCCTTCTCTCATGCAGCAGAACGTCTTGTTATTATAATCAACATCCGAGAAAAATGCCAATTTCCGCATGCCCCGGTATGCAAATGGAAATTTTTGTGCCGTTTACGGGCAGAAAGAAACTTTTTTTGCATGCCAGACGTTTCCGTTTGGCCTGCATATTGTAATATTGAACGCAAAAGCCAAACAGAAAGGGGGTCAAATGGATGCCGCCAAGAAATATGCCGCCGGTTTTCGGCCGGCAAAACCCGCCCCCGTTCGGCGGAATGCAGCGAAGTCTGTTTGCCGGGAACCGCCTGGGCGGGCCGGGCATGCCCGGGCAATTCAGAGCCGGAGGGCAAATGCCGGGATTTCCGGGCCGAGCGGGCGCAACCGCAGGACGGGGCGGAGGGTTTTTATCCAGACTGTTCCAAAGGGGCGGGCAAACAGCAGCCGCCAACCCGGCAGCCGCCTTCCAGCGGGGTGCCGCCGGGGGAGGCGGATCACTTTTCAAATCCATCACAAATCCTTCTTCGATCAGTTCGTTTTTAAACAATACACAAAACGTCCTGAAAACCGCGCAACAGGTCGGCCCGATGATCCAGCAGATCCAGCAGGTCGGCCCGCTCGTCAAAAATCTGCCGGCGATGTGGAAATTGTACCGCGGCCTGAAAAATGCCCCGGAAGAGGAGGGGCAGGAGAACCGCGAATTAAGCAGCAAAGAGAAAAAACCTGAACCGGCAAAAGAGAAAAAAAGCAACCGGCAAGCGGGTCGTAACGCATCATCTCAACCCGCAGAAAGCACAAATGGCGAAAAACGCCCGGAAAAAGGGGCTTCCGTGCCGAAATTGTTTATTTAAGGCGCCAAAACCGTTTGTACCCGCGTGCAGACGGTTTTTTCTGTGGCCAGCTACAATTCGGCCTCCGGCACGCCAAAAGTTTGCGCCCGCGTGCAGACGGTTTTTTCTATTAAAAGCTGGCACCGGCCCGTGCGTTTCCATCCTTCCGGGGAAGCGCGCCCTATTTCAGGCACGGCCGGCTGTGCAAAAGTACGTTTTGTATTCTTTGCCGCATTCCGATATAATACAAATGTAATAGACTCATTTCCCAGCCCGGATGCCGGCGTTCCGGCACCCTGTTAGGAGGATCGCGATGGAAGTGCTGAAAATTTCCCCCAGGGGTTACTGCTACGGCGTTGTTGACGCAATGGTCATTGCCCGCAACGCCGCAATGGATAAAACTTTGCCGCGTCCCATCTATATCCTTGGCATGATCGTCCACAACCAGCATGTGACGGATGCCTTTAAAGAAGACGGGATCCTTACGCTCGACGGCAAAAACCGCAAAGAAATTCTCGAAAAGGTGGAAACAGGCACCGTTATTTTTACCGCGCACGGCGTCTCCCCCGAAGTGCGCGAACTTGCCCGGAAAAAAGGCTTGACGGCCATTGATGCCACATGCCCGGACGTGGCGAAAACCCATGATTTAATCCGCGAAAAAGAAAAAGAAGGCTATGATGTCATTTATATCGGAAAAAAAGGCCATCCGGAACCCGAGGGGGCAGCCGGTGTCGCACCCGCGATTGTCCATCTCGTCGAAACGGAAGCAGACGTGGAAGCCCTCGATATCCGCAATGATAAAATTATTGTAACAAACCAGACGACGATGAGCCAATGGGACGTGGCGGATTTGATGGAACACATCCAAAAGAAATACCCGCATGCGGAAACGTACAATGAAATCTGCCATGCCACGCAAATTCGCCAGGAAGCCGTTGCCAGGCAGGCCGGGGAGGCCGATTTGCTGCTTGTAGTCGGCGACCCGCGCAGCAACAATTCAAACCGCCTCGCGCAAGTATCGGAAGAAATCGCCGGCACAAAAGCATACCGGATTGCCGATGTCGAAGAAATTGAGCTGGCATGGCTTGAAGGTGTACAAAAAGTTGCCGTAACGGCAGGGGCATCGACGCCGACGCCGATCGTGCGTGAAGTCATTGCATTTCTTGAGAAATTCGACCCGGAAGACGAATCAACCTGGGAACGAAAGCGGAACGTACCATTAAACAAAATTTTGCCGAAAGTCAAAGCGCCGCACCCTTCTTCCGGCCAAAAAGCATAAAAACCCGGTTGGAACGCTTCCGGCCGGAAAAGTAATAAAGGCAAAAGGGCGGAGTCCGGTGGGCATCCGCCCTTTTGCCTTTAACTATCCATGCTGGAACGACTGCAGCACCGGAATGAAAATGAATACCCGTTGGCACGTATTTTCAGGAAGGCATCCATACGGGATGCAACGGGGCACCGGCAAAAAGAATGAAAATGAGCCATCGCAATCTTTAAAGGATAACGCGGCCCGGGTTAAAAAAGGCCGCCTTTTCCCTGCTTTCAGCGGCCCCGGCGTTTTCTTAAAGAAACTGAAACGGGTCTGTGTTTACTTCGGATGCAATAAAGCGGACATCGAGCTGATGCTCCCTGCATGCTTTTCGCATATAGGCCGCAACCCCTTTTTTCATCACCTTCTCCACGTTATGCCCGGGGTCTACGACATTCAGCCCGAGCGCCAGTGCATCGTGGGCGTTATGGTAATAAAAATCCCCGGTGACAAACACATCGGCCCCCGCCCTTTTTGCCTCAGCAAAATATTTGTTGCCGTCTCCGCCGAGAACAGCCACTTTTTTCACTTTTTCGTCCAAATTTCCGACGACGCGCAATGCCGGAACTTCGAGCGTTTTTTTTACATGTTCCGCAAATTCCCGCAGTGCCATTTCCCGTTCGATTTCGCCGATCCGGCCTAGCCCGAACTTCCGGCCTTCATTTACGACCGGATAAATATCATAGGCAACCTCTTCATACGGGTGCGCCTCAAACATGCTGGCGAGCACCTGTTTTTCAATCGATGCGGGATAAATCGTTTCAACCCTTGTTTCACTTGCTGCCTCGAGTTTGCCCGCTTCCCCGAGGAACGGGTTTGTCCCTTTCCCCGGCAGAAAACGGCCGGTACCGCGGGCGGAGAAAGAACAATGGCTGTAATTCCCGATCGCCCCCGCGCCGGCATTCCCAAGCGCCGTTCTTACATCCTCTTCATGGGATACCGGGACAAAAACAACCAGTTTCCTCAATTTGTCTTCAAAAAGAGGCGATAATACTTCCGTATCACGGAGCCCTAGCGCCTCCGCCAGCAAGTCGTTCACGCCCCCTTCTGCAATATCAAGGTTTGTATGGGCGGCATATACAGCAATCCCGTGGCGGATGCATTTTTCAATCAGCCGCCCCTGGGGGGTATCCGTCGCCATGTTTTTTAACGGCCGGTAAACGGCAGGATGGTGGGCGATAATCAGCTGGGCATCCTTTTCAATCGCTTCATCCACCACATCTTCCAGCACATCAAGTGCCACCAGCACATTTTTCACCGGCCCGTTTAACCGCCCGATTTGGAGCCCGACCGGATCCCCGTCCATTGCAAACTTTTTCGGTGCAAACTGCTCAAATAGCTGGATGACATCATGCCCGTTCGCATGCTTCATGTTAAAACCTCCTCTGCCAAAGCAATCAAATGGCGATAGACGCGCTTTTTTTCTTCAATTTCCGGGCTTGCGCCTGCCTGCTCCAGATGGCTGAGCACGGATTGCCATTTTTTGATTTCATTGCGCCATTTTTTCCGGAAAGCTTCATTTTGGTTTTTGATTAAAACCGGGCCCATCAGGCGTTCCGCTTCCGCGAGCGCCACAAGCGTGCCCGCGTATTCTGCCGCGATGATTTCATATATTTTCCCGTCTTCCTCGAGAATGTCTTCTCCTGTAACGGCCCATCCGTTTTCCGCCAGCCATCCGCGGACAATGTGTGATCCGGTATTCGGCTGCAGGATGAGCGTTTCTTTGCCGTTTAGTTTTGCTTTTCCGCGATCAAGGATGGAGGCAATTAACGCGCCGCCCATCCCGGCAATCGTAATGCATCCCGCTTCCCCTGGAGCCAGGATTTCAAGTCCGTCTCCTTTCCGGACGCTGATTTTTCCGGCCAGCCCTGCTTTTTCCACTTGTTTTTGCGCCGAATGATACGGCCCTTCCGCCACTTCCCCGGCAACCGCCTCTGCTACGCTGCCGCACTTCACGCAAAATACAGGCAAATAAGCGTGATCAGACCCGATATCTGCCAATACAGTGCCGGCCGGAATAAAAGCCGCCACCGACTCAAGCCTTTTTGAAAGTTTCCCACTGTTCATTTCTTCACCACTTTACATGTGATACTTCTATTGTAGCCACTTTTTGCCATAAAAAAAAGGGGGATGCCCCCCGTACGGCGAACCTGCCTCTTATTTTAGCTTTGATACCCAGTCCGCCATTTCATCAATATGGTCCTCTTCGACAAGTCCGGCCGGCATGCCACCGCTCGTGCCGTTCCTGAGTACATCTTTAATCTTATCTTTGGGCAATTTCTTGCCGATGCCATGGAGATTCGGCCCGGCCCCGCCTTGCAAATTGTTCCCGTGGCAGGTCACGCAAGTCTTTTTGGCAAAGCTCTCCGGATCAAACTTTTCCGAGGAAGCGGTTTCGGTTTGCTTTGGATTCTCCTTTTCTTTGGCCACTTCCTTCGCATCCCCGATCCCTTTCACGGAAAGAAAAAAGATAAGGGCAAGCCCGAATGCCATAATCAGCACATATGGGATGACAGGATTTCTTTTCAATGCGTTCCCCCCTTGTTTTTCCGCTTCTCCAGCGTATTTACCGCGCCCATCTCTTTCATTTTAACTGAAAATTCTTTTAAAAGAAAGCCTTCCCATCCAAAAATAACACCTTGAATACGCTTTCATCTTATATTATAATAAAAGCAGCAAAAATTCAATAAAATGATACAATTGCTGGCAGGCGGAAAAAGGCAGCAGGAAAACTGAAAATTATACATTATATTACAATAGAGATCAGCAAGATGGCAAGACCGAGAAGCCCCGATAAGGTAAAATACAGCAGTTTGTATGCCTTTCCGGCGGCAAGCCAGAGCCCGCAGTTGGCAAAAAGCAGCAAATATAAAGTATAGCGGTGATTTCCAAATAACTTTTCATTCAAAAACACACTGAAAAGAAGCAAAATAAGCGCAGCGCCAACAAAGAAAACCGGGTAAAAAATTTCTTTATTAGCATAATGAATCCCCAGAAAAAGTAAGCATCCGACAAAAGCTGTCAAAATCCCTGTTTGCAAAATAAAATATAATTCAGTAAAATAAATGACAAATACAGCGATTGCAACGAGTGCAAGAATGAAAGCAGAAACCGCAGCTTGTTTTTTAACGGATTTCCCTGCGCCGTTTTGTTTGCGGGTACTGCCTTCAGTTCCCTCCGTATAGATCGCGAGCAGAAAATCGCAGTATTCTTGTGGAATCATTTTGGTCTCTTTCCACATTTTAATTTCGTTGACAATGATTTGTTTTCTCTTATCGTCCATTTTTCAACACATCCTGTGTAACCTTATTCGACAGGCGGGTGGAAAATCCTTTTTTTACAAGAAAAAAGTTTACTTCCCGAGGAAGTAAACTGAAAACAAGGCGCCTGTAAAAATAGATGCACAAGCGCCGTGCCTGTTTCTTTTCCGGCTTATTCAAGGAAATCTTTCAGGCGTTTGCTCCTGCTCGGATGGCGGAGTTTCCGCAAAGCCTTTGCTTCAATTTGCCGGATCCGTTCCCTTGTGACGCCAAATACTTTGCCGACTTCTTCAAGGGTCCGGGTGCGCCCGTCATCAAGCCCGAACCGGAGGCGGAGCACATTTTCTTCCCTGTCGGTCAATGTATCAAGCACATCTTCCAGCTGTTCTTTCAGCAGCTCATAAGCGGCATGGTCAGAAGGCGATGTGGCATCCTGGTCTTCAATAAAGTCTCCAAGATGCGAATCATCTTCTTCGCCAATCGGCGTTTCAAGTGAAACCGGTTCCTGGGCGATTTTAATGATTTCCCTGACTTTATCCGGAGAAATATCCATTTCTTCAGCAATTTCTTCCGGTGTTGGTTCCCTGCCTAAATCCTGAAGCAGTGACCGTTGCACGCGGATGAGTTTATTGATCGTTTCTACCATATGGACCGGAATCCGGATCGTCCGCGCCTGGTCTGCAATCGCGCGCGTGATGGCTTGGCGGATCCACCATGTGGCATAGGTGCTGAATTTGTAGCCTTTTCGGTAATCGAATTTTTCAACCGCCTTGATGAGGCCCATATTGCCTTCCTGGATCAAATCCAGAAACTGCATGCCGCGGCCGACATACCGTTTTGCAATACTGACAACAAGGCGCAAGTTGGCTTCAGCGAGCCGGCGTTTTGCCTCTTCATCGCCCTGCTCGATTCTTTTGGCCAGTTCGATTTCTTCGTCTGCGGAAAGAAGGTCGACCCGCCCGATTTCTTTCAAATACATGCGTACCGGATCATTGATTTTCACACCCGGGGGAACACTCAAATCATTCAGGTCAAACTCTTCGTCATTCTCTTTTTCCAGTTCGAGATGGGAAGGTGCATCCTCGTCGCCGGCCTCATCTGTCACATCGATGCCCTGTTCGCCGAGCAATTCATAAAATTCATCCATCTGGTCGGATGTTAAATCAAAATGGCCGAGTTTTTCGGAAATGGCATCATAAGTGAGAACCCCCCGCTTTTTCCCGCGTTCAACGAGTTGCTCTTTTGCTTTTTCCACTGTAAACTCACTTTCTTCTACTTCTTTGGAACGTGCTGACTTTTCAGCCATATGTTCCCCTCCTTCCGACAATTTCAACACACTCAATGATCCAACAGCAGCTTGATCATTTATAAAAAGCAGAGATTTCAGGTCATGGACTTTCTCAGTGCCACGATTTCACCCGCCAATTGCAGCGCTTTTTGGAAATCATTTTGCCGTTCGGCATCTTTTTGTGCCCTCAGTTTTTCCTGAATGCGCAACAATTTCTGGTGTTTCAGCACATACTGCACATAATCTTCCAATTCCTCATCCGTCAGCTCCCCGCCTACCGTCATCATTTCGATTTCGGCAGCAATCCTCTGCAATTTTGAATCTGGCAAATAAGACAGGAAAGCGCTCGTATCAGGCGGATTCCCTTCTTCGTACCAGCCAAGCAGGTAAGTAAAAATGGCCTGGTGTTCGTCCCCGTAAAAGCTGTTTTCGCCAAGGAAATCTTTCACTTTATAGGCAACTTCCCCGTCCCGCAGCATATGCCAAAGCAACCTTCTCTCCGCGGTCATATTGGCAGGCAGCATCCGGGCTTCTTCATGCACAGGCGCCGGATTCCCTGCAGGTCGGCTTCTTTTCCGGTTTCCGGTTTCACGGGAACCGTATTGCCTTTCCTGCTCTTTTAAGGCGTCCAAAGACAGCGAAAATTCTTCGGACAGCTGGCGCAAATAAAGGTCTTTCTCCACCGGATTCTCCAGTTTGGCAATTTCCTGAATGACTTCTTCTATATACGCCAGCTTTTCTCCTTCATTTTGGAGATTTTTATTCATGCGGAAATACTGCATTTTAAAAGCCATAAAAGTCAGGCTGGCCCCTATTACATCCCTGCGGAACTTTTCTCCGCCATGCTGGTTTATGTAGTCATCAGGGTCCAGTCCGTCCGGCATTTTCGCAACCCGCACTTCACAGCCGTTTTCACTGAGCATTTTCCCCGCACGGAAAGCCGCAGTGAGGCCGGCCTGGTCCGAATCGTAGCATATGACAACGCCATCCGTGAGCCTTTTTATCATCCGGACGTGTTCCGCTGTAATCGAAGTGCCCATTGTGGCAATGCCATTTTCAACGCCAGCCCGGTCGGCAGAGATCACGTCCGCATAGCCTTCAAAAATGACCGCCTGCTGTTTTTTGCGGATTGGCCCTCTTGCCCGGTTTAGGTTAAAAAGAAGCTTGCTTTTGTTAAAAAGCGGCGTCTCAGGGCTGTTCAAATATTTCGGGTGTTCCTCTTTCCGGACAGCTCTTCCGGCAAATGCTACCATGTTTCCCTTTTCATCCATGATTGGAAACATGATCCGGTCCCTGAAACGGTCAAAATATTTGCCATCCTTTTCATTGCGGATGACAAGCCCGCTTTCTTCCAGCACGGAAAGGGGAAAACCGCGCTTTTGCAGCATATTGGCGGCAAAATCCCAGGCAGGCAGCGCATATCCAATCCCGAACTTTTCGATTGCTTCGTTTGTAAACCCGCGCCCGCGCAGGTATTTTAGCGCAGGTTCCCCTTCTTTTGTATGCAAAAGCAAATGATGGTATAATTTTTGCAACAGTTCGTGCGCTTCCAGCATCTGGCGGCGCTTTGGATCGATATTTTTCTGCTCTTCGCGCCGTAAAACGACGCCAAGCTCGATATGCGCTTTTTGTGCCAGTTTTTCTGCCGCTTCCTGAAAAGAGATGCCTTCGATATCCATGAGAAAAGTAAACACATTGCCGCCTGCGCCGCATCCAAAGCAGTGAAAAATCTGCTTGTCGGGGGATACGGAAAATGACGGCGTATGCTCGCCGTGGAACGGGCACAGGCCGAAGTAATTGCGTCCCTGCTTTTTGAGCTGTACATAATCGCTCACGACCTCCACAATATCGGAAGACCGGCGGATCTCATCAATTTTTTCATTCGGAATCATCCCTGTCATCAAACAATCCCTTCTGCTCCACCTTTATTCAACAGCATTTCATCCGGGATGCGGGCAATGCTTATTCGTTTGCTGCTTTTCTTTTCATCCTAAAATATTCTACATCGCTCCACAGAATCCTGCATGTTTTGCGCTTCTTCTCATAATTTTTTTGGGACTGTCGAAATTTATTCAAATTCAGACTTGACATTTACTAATAAATAGTTTATTCCTTAACAGCCTACTCTAAACCCGTATCATACATTTTTATCACAATTTTTTATTATAGTACACTTGCTTCATTTTGACTATAAATAAATACTGAAAAACAGAAAAAAATATGCCTCGTTTTTTCAAAAGAAAATTTTAAAAAAAACGGGCGGAAGCAAAGACCGTTTCAGCCTACTTCCCCCGTTTCAAATGGATCTATTTTCATCCGCCCGTTGCCGCGAAAAAAGCATGCGCTTCCCGCGCCTTTGGCCGCTTTTACTTTCTCATTTCATCCATAATAATATTTGCCGTTTCTTCGACCGCTTTGTTGGTAACATCAATCACTTTGCAGTCAAGCCGCTCCGCTATCTGGTTAAAATAATCCAGTTCATATTTGATGCGCTCAATGGTCGCATAACTTGCCGAACCATCAAGCCCGAGTGTTTTCAGCCGTTCTTTCCGGATATGATTCAATGTGTCGGGATCAATTTTTAAACCGATACACTTTTTGGAAGGAATACGAAAAAGTTCTTCCGGCGGATCCACTTCCGGCACAATCGGCACATTCGCAACTTTATAGCGGTGATGCGCCAGGTATTGTGAAAGCGGCGTTTTGGATGTACGAGAAACACCGATCAGGACAATATCCGCCCGGACAATGCCGCGCGGATCCCGGCCGTCATCATATTTCACCGCAAATTCGATCGCTTCCACCTTTTTAAAATAAGCTTCGTCCAATTTTCTGACGAGCCCCGGTTCATAGAGCGGTTTGGATTCATACAATTCGAGCAGCCGGTCCATGAGAGGTCCCATTAAATCGACAGCAGCAAGGCCGTGTTTTACGGCTTGGTCGTTCATGTATTTCCGCATTTCCGGCTTCACAAGCGTATAAACGATCATGCCGTAATTCATGGATGCAAGCGAAACCACTTCATCAATATGGATCGTATCTTCCACATACGGGAAGCGTTTTAATTCTGCGTCCTGGTTTTCAAACTGGCTGATGGCCGCCTTTGTGACGAGCTCCGCCGTCTCTCCGACCGAGTCTGAAACAATGTAAATATGGGGTTTTGCCAAAAGTGATCACTTCCTTTTTAATCGCCGTCTGCAAGTTCAACGAATGCTTTCGTGATATTCGTTTTCGTTATCCGTCCGGTCACTTCAAGCCCGGTTTCTGTTTCTTTCACAACCGGCACCGAGTCAATTTGTTTTTCAATCAGTTTTTTTGCCACATCAATCAGAAGATCATCTTTTTTGCAGCAGGTAATATTCGGCATTCTTGTCATAATGATATGCACCGGCAATGCGGATAAGTCTTTGTTTCCAAGGCTTGCCCGCAACAAATCTTTCCGCGACAGAACACCGGTCAGATGGGATGCATTGTCGACGACATAAAGCGTGCCGACATCTTCAAGAAAAACCGTTACGATGGCATCGTACACGGACATATTCTCGTTAACCACGACCGGCAGAGACTGGTAATCTTTTACGTAAATATGTTTTAAATTTTCCGTAAGAAGCTGCGTGCTCGTTTTTCCGGTATAAAAATAGCCGACGCGCGGGCGTGCATCCAAATAACCTGCCATTGTCAAAATAGCAAGATCCGGCCGGAGCGTTGCCCGCGTTAAATTCAGCTTTTCGGCGATGTGCTCGCCTGTAATCGGCCCGTTCGTTTTGACGATCTCGAGAATCTGTTCCTGCCTTTTCGTTAATTCGATCGTAATCACCGCCTTCATTCACACAACCATGCAAGACACTAGTATAACACATTTACAGGAATCTGTCCTTATCTGCCATCATTATACATCAAAATGCCATTGATATTTCGGAAGACAGCTACGTATACTCCAATAGCGGGTCATGCATTTTACGGCCAGGCAAAAACAGTTTGAAACCAAACCGCGGGCCGTGCATGATGCATCATCCAGCCCTGGGCAGAAAGGAGAGCCCTCCTTTTCCCTTCTATACGGGGAAGCCTTATGCATTGTCCGGCCCAAGCTTTTTTTCAAGCGCCTCTATCTGGCTGAGAAACCGGCCGGCTTTCAATTGCAGGCCGGTATATTCATCATAATACATGGAAATGGCCGTTCTCAGTTCTTTTTTTGTCGAGTCTTTGACAGAAATGCTGCCGAGCCGGTTGATGTCCAGAAAATAAAAAAGCCAGAGCAGGCGGATAACCGGCTGTGGCAACGGAAGCCGGTACGGGTCGCGCGCAAAACAGCGGTGGCAAAGAAGGCCATTTTCCCGGATGGAAAACGCAAAGGGCCCTTCCGTGTTTCCGCATACCGCACATCGGTCCATCACCGGGTACATGCCGAGCACATTCAGCATCTTCATTTCAAAGATGTCCCTGATAATTTCCGGGTCATAGCCTTCATCAATATATTCGAGTGTCCGGAGCAAAAGTTCGAACAAAAACGGATTCTTTTTTCTATCTTCAACCGCCCGGCCTAAAAGTTCCACCACATAGGCAGCATACGCCGTTTTAAAAATATCTTCGCGGATATGGCGCATCGGTGAGACGGCCTCTCCCTGCTGAAGGGTGGCAAGGCCGCGCGACGGCTGAAAAAGGAAATTCCCATATGTAAAAACCTGGGAAACCGCAGCCAGCCGGCTGTTCGGCTTTTTGGCTCCGCGCGCCATAAAGCCCAGCTTCCCAAATTCTCTCGTGTAAATATGCAGGATTTTATTGGATTCGCCGTAGTCGGTATTTTTAATGACGATCCCTTCACATTTTTCAAACAACCTCTCCACCTCTTGCCCGGCAGGCAGTGCGGCATATCCTTAAGTAATGGAAAAATCCGCATCTGCCGGATCTTCGTCACGTTCATACTGGTCCTGGCGCCGGTCCCTTTCCAGTTCCTTAAAAAGCAGGTACGTATCGATATTGCCGGTATCCGCAAAGACTTTCCAGGTAAATTCTAACATATTCACCACGCCTTTCATGTTGTAGGTCATGAAATTTCATTAAAAGTCTTTAATAGCTTCACCAGGGGACACGCAAACATTCGGGGTAAAATTTACAACCAAAAGCGGGCGCCAAAATCAATATTCGTCTTCCCGGAAACCGAAATCGCGCAGCTGGCTGATTTTATTCCGCCAATCTTTCTGCACTTTTACCCATAATTCCAAATAAACTTGCGACCCGAGCAAATTT
>Ga0207807_1000010_pt1 | contig 75805 bp, 68 predicted proteins | sample HigsolmetaGSP15D_FD_184843 | JGI IMG/M metagenome (GOLD analysis project Ga0207807, IMG submission 184843) | High solid enriched microbial communities from the Joint BioEnergy Institute, USA - SP1-5-D (SPAdes) | ecosystem: Engineered > Bioreactor > SSF (Solid state fermentation) > Aerobic >... | reverse complement strand
CTCAGGTCGGCTACGCATCGTTGCCTTGGTGGGCCGTTACCCCGCCAACTAGCTAATGCGCCGCGGGCCCATCTGTAAGTGGCAGCCGAAGCCGCCTTTCCTTTTTCCTCCATGCGGAGGAAAAAACTATCCGGTATTAGCCCCGGTTTCCCGGCGTTATCCCGGTCTTACAGGCAGGTTGCCCACGTGTTACTCACCCGTCCGCCGCTAGCCTTGTTAAAAGCAAGCTTTCAACAAGGCCCGCACGACTTGCATGTATTAGGCACGCCGCCAGCGTTCGTCCTGAGCCAGGATCAAACTCTCAGTAAAGATGTTTGATAAAAGTTCAAAAAGAATTTGACATTTCGTTTTGTCCAGTTTTCAAGGAACAATCTGTTTTAACAGCGACTAAATTATTGTACCATAATAATGAAGCCTTTGTCAATAACTTTTTTATCTTTCGTCGTTGGTCTTTCAAGTTCATCAGCGACGTATATAACTATACCAAGTTATTTATTATACGTCAATACTAAATTTGATATTTTTTTATTGTTTTTTTGGAACCCGGTACCGCCTATGGAAGATTTCAGGCCCTTTTGTCGGCACTGTAATTTCTTCAATCATATTTTTTTCAATTAAAAATTCAAGCAGAACAGGCAAATCAATACTGTACGATTGAAGGCCGGGGTGGAAAAGCAGTTCATCAATTGTCCATTCTTCCCGTTCTTCCATCAGTTCCAGTAAATGCTGGGCGCCAAACGGTGTCTTCGAATAAATATGGAATTCACTCGCAAGAAAGAGCAGTTCCAGGCGTTTTTCCAGCGACTCTTCACTTGTTACCAGTTCTTCGTACAACTTAAAGATTTGCAGATCAATTTGCTTTACCTGGTTCCAGACGGTTATTTCCGGGTGAAAACCGTTTTCGATCACCGCGAGCCTGGCGAGATGGTGCAAGGCGTGGATGATGTGGTTATAGGCATCGAGGTACTGGCGCTGTTTGAAGAAGTCTTTTCCGTTTAAATACCGGCGGATCAATTTGGCAAATTCCGTTCCGATTTTGACCTTTCGTTCATGAAACGGAAAATCCCTTACTTCATCTTTTAAGCGTGCCATGTACTCATTCCGGTCAAATAAGATCAGCCCTTCTGTAATCCATTCGAAAATATTGTTGTTTGTCCCGTACAGCATCCACTCTTTCAACTGGTCCTCTGCCACGACATATAAGGCGGCTTTTTTGTCTTCATAGCGATAATGCTTGACGTAGAGCGGCTGGTCCTGCTCTTTGACAATGATGAAGAGAATGGCGTCGAACAAATTGGTTGCAGCATCTTCATCCGGCTTTTTTTCAATATACAGGACGGAAAGGGTATTCGGAAGGCTTGCCCTTTCCTGGTAAATCGGCCTTAAAATGTCTCTCATGCATCATTCCTCCATCATGCTTTCTATGAACGTATTTCTGCAAATCCCGGGGAATCCCCTGCAAATTTTCGCAACAAATTTCAGTATATTGCATTCCTTCTTTTTTCGCCAGTTATGTTATATTAAAAAGAAAGGGGGAATGGTGTTGGCGAAGTATTCAAGCAAAATCAATAAAATTCGGACATTTGCCTTAAGCTTGATTTTTGCCGGATTTATTGTCATGTATATCGGGCTGTTTTTCCGGGCGCATCCGGTTGTTGTAACCCTTTTTATGCTGTTCGGCCTGTTCTTTATTTTATTGAGCACAGTGGTTTATTTCTGGATCGGCATGCTCTCGACGAAAGCGGTGCAGGTTGTATGCCCGGGCTGCGGCAAGCCGACAAAAATGCTGGGCCGGGTAGATATTTGCATGCATTGCAACGAGCCGCTGACACTGGATCCTGAGCTTGAGGGAAAAGCGTTTGACGAATCATATAATCGTAAGCGATTGCAGAAGTGACAGGCGGGGTGGAGATGAAAAAGCCTAGGTTGCCGGAGTCAGGCAAGCCCCGCCCAATTTGAAGAAACCCGCATCCGGTTTTCGCCGGATGCGGGCCGTCTTCGCCTTTGTTCAGCCTTCTGTCTTTTCCAGTTCTTCTGCCAGATTGGCGCGGGAAAGGTTCGCATTTAAAAAAGCGTCTGTTTCCGGAAGTTCCAGATGCATATGCGCTTTTTTGCTGATCCGGATTGTCCCGTAGTCAAGCACATAGTCAAAGACATGGCCGCCGCCGGTGCGTTTGTCGTCAATAAAATGGAGGTGGAAGCCGGCGACCGCGATTCCTTGCGCAAACATCGGCGTCCAAAAACCGGCAAGCGTTCCCTTTGTATTTTCAAACGAGTAAACCGGCTGGGATTTCACCGCTTCTGTCATGGGGACCGGTTTTTCCTGGTAGGAGACGGTTCTTGTGTTCATTTTTTTAAAAACGCCGTCCACACGAATGGCATAAAATAAATTTTCGCTGCGGACGAGGTCTTTGATCAAGTCTTCCAGTTCCGGTTTTGCAAGGGGGCCTTCAGCTGTATAGGTGATATCCTCCGAAAAATGTGCAAGCGAGCAAAACGGTGACTTGTCTTCAGGCTGTACGCGTTTTGCCGTCCCGTCCTTCAGCTGATAAAATGCATTGTCAAACGCAATCAATTCCCCGTCTAAATGGTTGAAAGTGCCGATGCCGAAATCGCCGAACTTTTTCAATTCAGCAAACGTCTTGTCGCTTTCGTATACGCCGTCAAGAAGTGATGTCATTGTGGACAATTGGTATACTTCATCGGTCCGGCTTGTTGAAATTTGCTCTGCATTTTGATTTTCTGCAGCAGTACGCATGGTAAACCCCTTCTTTCTATCTGTATCCTGAAAATTTTTGCCGGCGAGGTCCGGTCGTGGCAGAGCCGCCGCAGCAAGTGATTATACCAATTGGTTTGGCAGCAATTTTTTCGCCAGTTCCAGGTTGTCGCTGTAATCAACCGGGACATCGACCACGACAGGGCCTTCCGAGTCCAGTGCTTCCTTCAGCACGGAAACCAGTTCATCCGGTGAATTCACCCGCAAGCCCTTTGCGCCGTAACTTTCCGCGTGTTTTACAATATCAACAGGGCCGAAGTCCGCTCCCGATGTGCGCCCGTATTTCATTTGCTGCTGGAACGCCACCATGTCGTACGTGCCGTCACGCCAGACGATATGCACAAGCGGCGATTTTAAACGGACGGCCGTTTCAAGTTCCATGGCGGAGAACAGGAAGCCGCCATCCCCTGAGATGGATACGACTTTTTCACCCGGATTGACAAGCGTTGCGGCAATCGCCCACGGAAGCGCAACCCCGAGCGTCTGCATGCCATTTGAAAACAGCAGGCGGTTCGGTTCATATACCCTGAAATGGCGCGCCATCCAAATATAATGGGAACCGACATCGCATGTTACGGTCACATGGTCATCAATCAACGAACGCAAATCGTGAATGAACTGGAGCGGGTGAACAAGATTTTTATCCGCCTTTTCCGATGGTTCGTCGCGCAAATTCAGCTGGTTGCGCAAGCGTTCCAAAAGTTCCATGGACTTGCCGTTCATATTTAAACGGGCCAGCTGTTCTTTGATGCTATCAACGCTCGCTGAAATGTCGCCGACAAGTTCGATTTCCGGCTGGTAATCATGGTCGATATCGGCGCGGATTTCATCGAGATGGATGATTTTTCTTTCCCCTTCGCTGTTCCAAAACTTCGGATCATACTCAACAGAATCGTAACCGATCGCGAGGACGACATCCGCATGCTCAAGCAAAATATCGCCCGGCTGGTTGCGGAACAAGCCGATGCGGCCGAAGAAACGGTCTTCCAAATCTCTTGAAATCAAACCTGCCGCCTGAAATGTTTCAACAACCGGCAATGCAATTTTTTTCAGGAGTGACCGGACCGCCTTCACAACTTCCGGGCGGCTTGCACGCATCCCGACCAGAATGACCGGCAATTTGGCATGCTGGATCGCTTTTACAGCTTCTTTTACAGCTTCTTCATTTGCTTTCCCGAGTTTCGGGCTTTTAAGCGGGCCCAAAGCTTTGACAGACGCCGGCTCCTTCAGCACGTCCTGCGGGAAGCTGATAAAAGCGGCCCCTGCCTGTGCCGAAGCGGCAGAACGAAATGCATTTGTCATCACTTCCGGTACTGTATCCGGGTGGACAACTTCCGCTGCGTATTTTGTAATCGGCTGGAACAGGGATACATTGTCCATCGACTGGTGCGTTTTTTTCAGCCTGTCTGCGCGCGGCACGTTTCCTGCGATCGCAACGACAGGATCGCACTCCGTATTCGCAGTGGCAAGCCCGGTGGCAAGGTTGGAAGCCCCTGGCCCGCTCGTTACCAGGCAGACACCCGGTTTTCCTGTTAAACGCCCGATTGCAGCAGCCATAAAAGCGGCATTTTGTTCATGACGGCATACAATCAATTCCGGGCCGCGTTCTTTCAGTACATCAAATACGGCATCAATTTTTGCGCCCGGGATGCCGAAAACGTATGGCACTTCCTGCTTCTCAAGGCAGTCGACAACCAGGTCTGCAGCTGTTTTTTCCGTTGTATTGGTTGGATTTGAATTCTTTTTTTCCACAGTTCCCACTCCCAAGGACAGCCCTATTTTGAACTTTCCCCCGTTTGTTACAGGGGAAAACGTTCATCTATAGGCTGAGCCAACTTGTTTCTATCTATACTTTACACTACACGGGGAAATGTTTAAAATATATTATTGTGCTATAAATAATATATTTTAAATATTAATCGTGATGGAAAGGAGGAAATACAGATGGAACTGCGCCATCTTCATTATTTTTTAACAGTCGCGGAAGAACTGCATTTCGGAAAAGCGGCAGAGCGGCTGCAAATGACCCAGCCGCCGCTTTCCCAGCAAATCCGGCAGCTGGAAGAAGAAATCGGGGTGGACCTGTTTATCCGCAATAAACGCCATGTTGAACTGACGATCCCGGGAAAAGTTTTTTTAAAAGAAGCCAAGCAGGTGCTTAAGCAGCTGGACAGGGCGGTGGAAAATGCACAGCGGGCTGAACGGGGGGAATTCGGGAATGTGGTGGTCGGCTTTGTCGGCTCGGCGACCTATGACATTTTGCCGGCCATCGTCCGGGAATTCCGGCTGAAATATCCAAAAACGGCCGTTTCCCTCCATGAGTTGTCAACCCCGGACCAGATTCGGGCGCTGCACCGGAAAGAAATCGATGTCGGCCTGCTCCATCCGCCGATCCATGATCCCTTAATTGAAACAGCTGAAATCCAGACAGGCGCGGCTGCCCTTTCCATGCCGAAAAGCCATCCGCTCGCCCAAAAAGAAAAAATCCGCATCGAGGATCTGGCGGACGTCCCGTTTGTCGTTGTGTCGCGCGATATTTGGCCGGGCCTTTATGATGAATTCCTGTCTCTTTTCAAGGATGCCGATTTCAGCCCGAAAATCGTCCAGGAAGCAACCGAGTACCAAATGGTCGTCGGCCTTGTTACAGCCGGAATCGGAATCGGGGTGCTGCCACGGACAGCCGAAAAATTATTTAATCTCGATATTGTGTACAGGGAGATTGAAGGGCACCCGTTAAATGCCGTTTTGTCCATTGCGTACCGGAAGGAGGACCAAAACCCGGCCCTTGCCAATTTCTTAAGCATTTCCGGCCAGGTGGCAGCAGAATTTTAACGGATTGTTGAAAGGCGCCTTTACCCCTTAGATGGAGGGGTGCAGTTTACAATCGATGCAGGCGGAACATATCCGGTTTGTGGAAGGTAATGGTCTGCTTCTCAAACGAAATGGTGCCATTTCGTTTGAAGTCATTCAGAACATGGCTTGCGGTTTCCCTTGATGTTCCGGCAAGCTTGGCAATATCCGCGACGGTAACGGGGCAAAGAATCCGGATTTTGCCGTGATCCTTTATCCCGAGATCTTCAAGGAGCAGGCAAAGCACGTGGCGGACCCGCTCGGAAGCATTGCTGTTTGTCACAAGCTGCAGCCTCGATTCATGCAGGATTAAAATATCGGAGAGATGCTCAATAATATGGAGCAGCAACGTGTTATTTGATTTGGCGATTTTTTCAAATCCTGCCGTCGGAATATAAAACAGTTCGATATCCGTGACAGCGTATGCAGTATAATGATAATTTTCATCTTTAAACAAGCCGCCGTACGGAAAAAGTTCGTACGGCTTAATGTAATCGCCGTAAAAAGAAGCGGCGTTTTCGTCCATTTTGTCAATTTTGATATAACCATCCAGCAACAAATAAATTCCTTCGCGCGGTCTTTAACTCGCCGATTTCCGACGTAATGTGAAGCGGGTACTTCATCTTTGTTTTTGGCTTTACGGCGGCTGTACTGGATAACGGTTTCATTTTCCATGGCTCCTTCCGGTACATATGATTAAATTTCCTTCATGAAGGATATCTTCTGTACATCTTGATCATCCCGCCCTGCGCCAGAGCAGACTGTGGAAAAGCCCACACGCGGAGTGTGAAATTCATCACACTTTCATTTCTAAAAATGTAGGCGGTTGCATAAATACAATGAAAAATCCGGCCTCCCAACGAAAGGGGAGCCGGATTGATTGCATAGAAGTGTATAAAGTTGCACTGCTAAAACTTTTAAAAAATCCTTTCGGTGTATCAGGGCCTGGGTTAAAGCCGCAAAAAAAGAACCGGACGAACCCGTTTCGCCGGCGTCTGCGTTTTATTTTGCTTCCAGATAACTGTGCTTTTTCATACATTCCGGACAGGTACCGTAAATTTCCATACGGTGGTGGCTTACTTTAAAACCGGTCACATGCGCGGCAAGCTGTTCCACTTCATCCAGGCCCGGATAGTGAAAGTCGACAATCTTTCCGCAGTCTTCGCAAATAATATGGTAATGGTTTGATGTGACAAAATCAAAGCGGCTTGAAGCATCTCCGTAAGTCAGTTCCTGTACCAATCCGATTTCCTTAAAAACGCGCAAGTTATTGTAAACGGTGGCCACACTCATATTCGGGAATTTTCCCTCAAGAGCCTTATATATTTCATCGGCGGTTGGATGTGACATGGATTCAATTAAGTATTCCAATATCGCATGACGTTGAGGGGTAATACGAACGCCCGACTGTTTCAAGGTTTCCAGTGCTTTATTCAACTGTTGCTCGGACACCGCCATGCACCTCTTTTCTAACAATTATCATTCTTAATTTATAATCTTTATAAAAAGTTTACAAAATAAACCCCTGTTTTGTCAAACAAATTAGCAACTCAATGCGCCGGGAATTTCCCATTCCCACGCTCTTCAGGCTCAAAAAAAAAGGAAATTCGTTCATTAGGATGGCTTTTTTCAGCCGGGAGTATGTAAAAGCAATACCCCGGCTATTCCTCAAGCGGCTGGAGCGGGCGGTCTTTCACCCCAAGACAGTGATTGATATATCTTGCCGCAACGAACAGAAAATCGGACAACCGGTTTAAAAACGACAGCACGAGCGGGTTTACGCCATCGACCGCAACACTTGCCCGCTCCGCCCTTCTTGCAACTGTGCGCGCCGCATGCATCGCCGCTGCTGCCGGATGCCCGCCCGGCAAAATAAAGGTTTTTAACGGTTCCAGTTTTCCATCCCATTTATCAATCAAAGCCTCAAGTTCATCGATATAAGCCTGTTTCAATTTCCAGTGCACTTCTTTTCCCTGGGGCGTGGAAAGCTCCGCACCGGCATGGAACAGCATCGTCTGGACCCTGCTGAAACATTGTTCCAATTCTTCTTTTTCCGGAAATTGTTCGCCGTGCAAAAAACTGAGCGCAACGCCGATCGCCGAGTTCGCCTCATCCACTGTTCCGTAAGCTTCAACACGCGGATCGTTTTTCGCTGCTCTTACCCCGTAAACGAGCGATGTCGTCCCTTTATCACCGGACCTTGTATAAATTCTCATCTTGTCCCCTCCGCATCAATTTGATGGATCAGCCTATATAAACGCCGCCGCGCTATTTTTTCAATCTGCCCTTTAAAGGGATTCCCTGTAAAACCATATATTAGTTTTGTATCACGAATTCGAAAAAATTGCCATAAAAAAAGAAACCGAACAAGTCGGCTCAAAGATATCGTTATTTTTTTGAGGAGGTAATATACACTATGAACCCGCGGCAAATCCGCGTGGACAAAAGCCGCCCCGGATACAAAAATAGGCGCCGGCCGCATTTTGATCTTCTCTGGTGGACAACGGCCGGCATGCGGGAATCCCCCTGCCAGGCTATTTTTTTTCCGAGTCAAAAGCGGATCTTACCACAAACGCCGCCGGGATGGTATAGCCGATTAACGCTTCAATGATAATAAGAACCCGTGCGGCCCCGATCGGTACAATATCCCCGTACCCGACCGAAAACAGCGTGACGGCACTCAAATACATATAATCAAGCAGTGTGCGGAAATCATGCCCTTCCAACAGCTTTCCGTGATGGAGCGCAATTTGGAATCCCATCATATCGAGCAGTAAAAACAACAACCCGAACCCGATCATGATATTGGTGTACGTAAAAGCAAGAAAGAGAAAACGTTCAAATGAAAGCTGCTTCGCGCGCCAGGATGCCGGATAAAACAAGGTGCGCAGGCTCATCACAATACAAAGGACAACCAATATGCCGAGAAAATAAAACATGCCCGATACCCCCGGCGTCTTTCAAGTTTGTCCTTCCATTGTATGCCCCCGCCGCCCGGCTTATGACAGTCTTTACGGGAAGAAAATGGAAGGCTACAATAGAATGGTGGAATTGGCCAATGCCAATAAGGAGGGAACGATAAATGGATTTTTCAAAATCTGAAAGCTTGTATAAAGAAGCACTTGAGCATATTGTCGGGGGCGTAAACAGCCCGTCCCGCTCGTATAAGGCGGTGGGCGGCGGAGCCCCAGTTGCCATGGAAAGGGGAAAAGGCGCGTACTTTTATGACGTGGACGGCAACCGCTACATTGATTATCTGGCGGCATACGGCCCAATCATTACCGGCTTTGCCCATCCGCATATTGCTGCTGCCATTAAAAAAGCAGCCGACAACGGCGTTTTGTTCGGCACGCCGACCCCGTATGAAGTGCAATTCGCAAAAATGCTGAAAGAAGCGATCCCGTCCCTGGACAAAGTCCGCTTTGTCAACTCGGGAACAGAGGCGGTCATGACAACGATCCGCGTTGCCCGCGCCTACACGGGCCGCGACAAAATCATTAAATTCGAAGGCTGTTACCACGGCCATTCTGACCTCGTGCTTGTCGCAGCGGGTTCCGGCCCGTCGCAGCTCGGCATGCCGGACTCAGCCGGCGTAACAAAAGCCATCGCAAACGAAGTCATCACCGTCCCTTATAATGATGTGGAACCTTTTAAACAGGCACTCGAAAAATGGGGCGATGAAGTTGCCGCCGTACTGGTTGAACCGATTGTCGGCAACTTTGGCATTGTGCCGCCGAAACCGGGATTTTTGGAAGCCATTAATGAACTGGCGCACAAAGCCGGCGCCCTTGTCATTTACGACGAAGTGATCACCGCTTTCCGTTTTATGTACGGCGGCGCGCAAAACATGCTCGGCGTTACCCCGGATTTAACCGCCATGGGCAAAATCATCGGCGGCGGACTGCCGATCGGGGCATACGGCGGCCGCAAAGACATTATGGAAGAAGTCGCACCGCTCGGCCCTGCTTACCAGGCCGGAACCATGGCAGGCAACCCGGCTTCAATGCTTGCCGGAATTGCCTGCCTTGAAGTGCTCCAGGAAAAGGGCGTGTATGAAAACCTCGACCGTCTCGGTGCCATGCTTGAAAAAGGCATTTTGGAAGCAGCTGAAAAACACGGCGTCACCATTACCATTAACCGCGTAGTCGGCGCCTTTACCGTTTACTTTACGGGCGAAAAAGTCGAAAACTACAAGCAGGCTGAAGCATCCGACGGCGAGTTGTTCGGGAAATTTTTCAAACTGATGTTGAAGCAAGGCATTAACCTTGCCCCGTCAAAATATGAAGCCTGGTTCCTCACAACCGCGCATACGGAAGAAGATATCGCAGAAACAATCAAAGCCGTCGATCATGCTTTTTCACAACTGAAAAAATGATGCGCCAGCAAAGCACTGCCTTTCCCGAAACGGAGGCAGTGCTTTTTATTCCCCCGGTCGGTACAGGTACCTAATCAAGGTTTGCGCATAAATTATAAGGAACTTTACTGAATGAGGGGATGTGTTCTGCTTGAGAAAAATTTTCAAAAAACGTGCCGGCATCGCACTGCTCGGGTTTTTGCTTCTCTTTTCCATTTTCGCCACGGGATGCGACGGAAAACAGGAAACAGGAAAAAAGCAGCAGACTAAAACCAGGCAAAATGTCATCCGAATCGGCTATCAGAAAAACTGCCCGCTCTTGATTTTAAAAGCAAGCGGCACTTTGGAAAAAAGGCTGAAACCGCTCGGCGTAAAGGTGGAATGGTACGAATTCCAGTCCGGAACAGCGCTTCTCGAGTCCTTGAATTCCGGAAATATTGATTTTGGCAGGACGGGGGACTCGCCGCGATTTTTGCACAAGCTTCCGGGTCCGGCTTGAAATATGTCGGGATTGGAAAATCAAAATACGAAGGTTCGGCCATCCTGGTGAAAAAGAATTCCCCGATCCATTCTGTGGCAGATCTGAAAGGGAAAAAAGTCGGGTTTGCAAAAGGAAGCAGTTCCCATTATTTTCTTGTCAAAGCACTGGAAAAAAACGGCCTTTCGTACAAGGACATCACGCCGGCTTACCTGCAACCGGGGGATGCCAGAGTCGCCTTTGAACAAGGCACAATCGATGCATGGGCCATATGGGATCCGTTTACCGCCGATGCCGAAGTAACGGGCCATGCACGGAAACTTGTTACAGGAAAAGGATATACGACGGACCGCGATTATTTTCTCGCCACTCCGGCATATTTGAAAAAACATGAAAAAATCGTCCAAATCGTCCTCGATGAAGTAAAAAAATCGAGCGCCTGGGCAAATGAACATCCTGCCGAATTAACAGAATTGCTTTCAAAGGCCCTCGGCATTGACCAAAAAGCGATCAAAATTGCAGTAGACAGAAGGGAATACGGCCTTGATCCGTTTACCCCGGAAATCATCCAGGAACAGCAGAGCATCGCCGACAAATTTTACGAACTGAAATTTATCCCGAAAAAAGTGACGGTAAAGGATAATATTTACCATTTTAAAAAGGATGAAGGAAAGTGAAAAATTTTACCGGCTTTTTCATCCAAAAACTGATTCCATGGGGCATCCCGGCCGTGATCATCATCATTTGGCAAATTTTTTCAAAGGAAGGCATCGTATCGCCAAAAATTCTGCCGGCGCCTTCAGATGTCCTGATTGCGGCAGTGGAACTGGCAAAAAGCGGAGAGCTCGGGCATCACGTCTGGATCAGTCTGCTGCGGGCTGTGACCGGTTTTCTGATTGGCGGAAGCATCGGCTTTATCCTCGGTTTGGTGAACGGCCTGTTCCGCACAAGCGAATTATTGCTCGACACTTCTGTCCAAATGCTCCGTACCATTCCGCATCTGGCGCTGATTCCGCTTGTCATTTTGTGGTTTGGGATCGGGGAAGAGGCAAAAATATTCCTTGTTGCCCTGGGGGTGTTATTTCCGGTATACCTCAACACTTTCCACGGCATCAAGTCCGTTGATAAAGGATTAATTGAGATGGGGAAAATTTACGGGTTAAAGGGCTGGCGGATGTTTGCCCATATCATTTTCCCGGGCGCCCTTTCCTCCATTTTGGTCGGCATCCGGTTTTCATTGGGCGTGATGTGGATTACATTAATTGTGGCCGAGACCATCTCTTCCACGTCCGGGATCGGCTACATGGCGATGACGGCAAGGGAATTTATGCAAATGGATGTCATTCTTTTAAGCATCCTGCTGTATGCCCTTTTCGGGAAATTGTCCGATGCCATCGCCCGCTTTTTTGAAAAAAGATGCCTGAAATGGCATACAAGTTACCAGGAACAATCTTGAAATCGGGGGGATAAATATGGAGAGCTTCCTGCAATTCGACCATTTAGAAAAGCGCTACGGAAACAGGGACGTTTTGAAAAATATTACATTATCGGTCAAGAGGGGGGAGTTTATCGCCATTGTCGGGAAAAGCGGGTGCGGAAAAAGCACGCTTTTGCGGCTCCTGTCCGGCCTGGAAAAGCCGAGCGACGGGCGGATTCTGATCGACGGGAAACCGCTCGGAAATCTGAACAGCAAATCGTGCATGGTCTTCCAGGACGGGCGGCTGTTGCCGTGGAAGCGGGTGATCGACAATGTTGTCCTCGGCCTGGATGGCGATCACAAAAAAGAAGCAATCGAAGTGTTAAAACATGTCGGGCTTGAAAACTACACCGATGAGTGGCCGGCCAAATTATCCGGCGGGCAGAAACAGCGGGTGGCGCTGGCACGCGCGCTTATGCATCAGCCGGAACTGCTGTTGCTGGACGAACCGCTCGGCGCCCTTGATGCATTGACCCGGCTGGAAATGCAAAATCTGATCGAAGAAATCCGCAGATTAAACAGTTTTACCGCCCTGCTTGTGACCCATGATGTAGAAGAAGCCGTGGCTTTAGCCGACAGGGTCGTCCTGCTGTCGGACGGCGTCATTGCCGAAGACGTCCCGGTGAAACTGCCAAGGCCGCGGCAAAGAGACCGCGAATCTTTTGCCGCCCTTGTCAACAAAATCCGGAACCGGATTATGGTCGGCCCCGTGCAGGCACCACCAAAACAAGCGAACAGTTTTTCAGACAGCTGTTCTGTTTATCCCCTGCCCGGCACCCACTAACCCGGGGAATGGCGCTTTATGACCCGCGCCACTCCCCGTCTGCTGCTGCGTTTTTAACAGCCTCATAAAAAGCCGTAATAGCTGTAACTGAACGGCCTGGAGAGTTCAGCATGCTAAACGGCTAAATCCCGGTTCGGCACGGCAACACAACATCAGGAGTGGCCGTGTTTTTCTGCAGAGACAAGCGCCGGCCTTCTCTCACGTTTCAGAAAACTGGCATAGGATATCTGAGCGTGCGAGAGAGGCATTTACTCCTTCTCTCCCGTTTCAAAAGAGGTCCCTCCCGGCCGCATGACGCAAACCGCCCCTGCCAGTAAAAAAGAACCGGCTTTAGCTGCACAGTCAGAATCCCCCTTCACATACAGGGGGTTTTTCACTAACGGATGCTTTTCATTGGCAGCGGATGAGATTTCTCATGCACCCCCTCGCACTTTCTTGAAAGACCGGCATGTGGCCGATTGTACAAGCATATAGTAAATTGTAAGGCATTCTCATTCAGTTGAGGGATGATTTTCTTGAAAAAGCCACACAGCCGGAATGTAAAAAAATTGTTGATGATTATAGCCGGGGCTACCCTTCAAGGCTACTCAATGGGTGTATTCTTATTTCCAAATGCCATCCCATCAGGCGGGGCCGGGGGGCTTACAGTGCTTTTCCACCACTGGTTCCACATCCCTCTTAGCATTGCACTCTGGATGCTGAACTCCTCCATGCTTGTATTCGCCGTGTACTTTTTAAGTGCTGCCAGTGCAATGGGCACGCTCCTCGGGATTACGGTTACATCTGTTTCGGTCAATCTTTCTGCATTTTTATGGGAAACACCATTCCATAACGAATGGCTTGACCTAGCCTTAGGCTCCGTATTGCTTGGCATCGGCATCGGCATTCTGCTCCGGCAGGGTGTTTCCAACGGCGGGATCGGCATTGTTGCCCTCATCATTTCCAAATACAGGAGCGTCAATCCGGCCACCCCACTTTTTATCATCAACGGGCTCATTTTTATTCTGACGGCGTATGTGATCGACTGGGAAATTGTCGTACAAGCCGTCATTTGCCAATATGTGTCAACCAGAATTGTCGGCTGGATTTATCAATTTTCCTTTCAAGCCATTTACTTAAAGCTTCCCTTTCTTCCGTTAGGTTGGCGAAAAAAATAAACGGGCCAGGATCGATGCCGGCAATGCATGTACGAACCGCTCTTATCATCCCAATCGAAAAAATTGCCAGCATCCGGATTCCATCCTGTTCTTGAAAAATCCGTTTACCTGCCGCCCACCGGTTCCAAAATGGTGCGCCGGCTTCTTTTCTTTTTTTCTTCCCCGCCGGATGAGCCTTTTTCAGTCTGCGGGCGGATCAATAATAACGACAGTAACCCGACTGCAAATGTAAAGCAGGCAATCGAGATAAACATCCCCGGCCGCGACCACGCCATCAGCCGCCCGAACACCGGCGGCCCGACAGCCACCCCGAGAAACCGGACAGATCCGTACAGTGACGTGACAAATCCCCGTTTTTCTTTTCCAACGGCATTCGTAATAAAGCTGTTGACACACGGCAAAATCAACCCGGTGCCGAGGCTGCCAATGGCAAGGACCGGAATAAACAGAAAAAGCCCTCTGAAAAACGTAAGAAGCGCGTAAGAAAGGGTCATCAGGCAGAAGCCCGTGACAATCAGTTTTTTCATCAAGCGCTGGTTTTTCCCGATTTTGCTGCCGGTAATATAAGATGTGGTACACATGACAAGCAGCGGAATCGCCAGAATCAGCCCTTTCATCACACCGTCAATTTTATAACTTTTTTCCAACACATTTGATAGGAAAAAAAGAATACCAAAAAGGGTAAACAAGCATGTCGCGCCTACAAGATAAGCAGTGCATAGCCACCGCCCGTCGTCTTTAAACACACCGGCAAGTCCTTTTACATATTTCCCGAGCCCAGGTGGTTCTTTCTTTTTTGGTTTTTCTTTAATAAAGACCCATGTTAAAAAAATGGAGACAGCGACCACTACCGGAAAAGCAAAAAACGTGCCGTACCATACGAGCAATGCGATCAGTGCCCCTAATATCGGAGACAGCACTTTTCCAAACCCGTTTGAGGCTTCCACAAGGCCGAGCACCCGGCTTTCTTTATCGCCTTTAAACAGATCCCCAGTGAGGGCCATGGCGATTGGTGCTGTACCGGCTGCCCCGATTCCCTGAAGCGTGCGGCCTGCCAGGATCCAGGCGAAAGCATGGGAAAACAAAGCGGCTGCGATTCCCGCCAGAATGCCGCCTGCCCCGTATAAAAACAATGCCGGCAAAATTACGGCTTTCCGGGAAAAGCGGTCGGAAAGATAGCCGAGCACCGGGATGAACACGGCCGCCACAATGGAGAAAACGGAGATCGTCAAGCTTGCCTGAAAGGAAGTCAAGTGAAGTTCAGACTGCATTTTCGGCAGGACAGGAATCAGCATGGAATTGCCAAGCGTCATAATTAACGGAATGGAGCCGATTGCTGCCACTGTCATCACAGAAGGTTGTTTGCTTGCCATAATATCCTCCCCGGATTTCAATTTTTGCTCTGTTAGATTATCCGGAAGCAAACATTTTATTCTTTTGCCCAAACGAATACTGCAGCCCATTACGGGAAGGGTATGGTTACCTGTTACGCAAGGAGGAAAAAACGTGAAATTATTTATGGAATACATTTTGGAGGAAATCGAAAAGATCGGGGTGCAGCAAGGTTACAGGGTCTCTTTGTCGCAAAAGATAGACGAGCAGAATTATATTCGCGGTGTGATGCAATTTTTTGACAGCGGATTTGACATTTATTATGCTTTGATTTTCAGTTTCCCCGAAAGCCATCCGAAGCTGCAGTATACGTTCTGGGTGCTGAACCAAACCGGAAACCGGGCTGTGATCGAAAAAGACGGATCCGGGGAAAAGATGATGGAGACGGTCAAGGAAACGGCATTGAAAGAAATCCATGTCAACCTGATGGAAGGCGGCGAAATCCGGCATCTGCTTAAAGAAATAAAGCAAACGATCGGCACTTGCCCGCAATAAAAAGGGGTGCTGCTTAAAGGGTTTGAAAAACAGGGAGCTGCCGGGTTCCTCCCTCATTACGCTGCCAGTGGATGCAACAGGTTCCGGCCTAAAGGCATAGGGGTTTACGGCCTTCATGACAAAACGGAGCTTTCGATTGCGGAGATCCCCCACGGCAAACCGAGATCCCTACTGTAACCCGGCATTACCATCCCCCAACAAGCCGGCCGGTTGCTCACTCCAGCCCTAATCCGCTTTCTTTTCACAAAGCTTACCCGTTGCTTTTAATCCCGTACAAAATGCAGCCAACCCCGGCCAGAATCCACAGCATTTTGGCAAACGAGATTTTATCGGAAATTCCGATCACCCCGATCGCCGTTGTCGTAATTAAAACAACAGGCCCGACAATAGCAAGAGAACTGTTGATGAGAAGCGCTTTTTCCACTTGATTGTATTTGAGCATCAAAATGGCCGCGGAAATTTCGATCATTCCTGAGATCAGCCTGAGCGCAGCCATACTAAGCACATACTTTTCAATCAGCCACAACATCGTTTCCCCTCTTCATACGCGCATTTTGGATTCATTTACCTCATGTATATTCCGTGCCGAGCAAAATTAGGACAAATTCTCCGGTCTTATCCCACGCACGTCTTCCGGCAAACATGTTATAATGACAAAATCAAAGGGTCTGCCGGTTTAAAAAAATTTTTGGACGGAAATAGTTTAGTGCAGCCTTTTGGAACATATCATGTAAATATCTTTGCAAGGAAGAAAGGAATTGCCAATATGAGGGTTGGAGCCCGCATTGTCAAAACAGGAATTGCCATTACAATTGCGCTGTTTATCGCGCAATTATTAAAAATGCCGTCCCCGGTGTTTGCCGGGATCGCTGCCACTTTTGCGATTAAACCTACGATATACCGGTCTTACCGGTCCATTATCGATCAGGTCCAGGGCAATCTGATCGGCGCTTTGCTCGCGGTCATTTTTGTCATGGCCTTTGGCAACCATTTTTTAGTCGTCGGTCTCGGGTCTGTGTTGATCATCATTTTAATGTTGAAACTGAAGCTCGATGATACGGTCGGCCTCGCGCTTGTCACCATGATTGTCATTATGGAAACGCCAAGTGACAATTTTCTGCAGACGGCCGGCATCCGCTTTGCGACATTGTTTATCGGGATTTTCAGCTCGTTTCTTGTGAATTTGATTTTCCTGCCGCCGAAATACGAGGCCCGGCTGTATGTCCGTCTCACCCATGTGACAGAAGAACTGCTCAAATTCATCCGGATTGCAGCGCGCCAGGAAGCCGATTACCAGCTTTTAAAAGAAGAACTTCCCGGCATTAAAGATCGGGTGTACAAAGTGGAGCAGCTGTACACTTTATTTAAAGAGGAAAAAATTTACGGGAAAAGCAACAGGATCGAGCGGCAGCGGAAAGTGGTGCTGTATAAAGAAATGGTGGCCATTTTGAATTTAAGCTATATTATTTTAAAACGGCTGCAGCAGTACAAGGCGGACATTGCCGGGCTGCCGGAAACGTTCCGGAGCATGCTTCAGGAACAAATGGAATATCTTGTGAACGAACATGAAAAAATGCTGCTCATGTTTCTTGGAAAAGTCAAAGCCCATGCGCAAAAATGCGATACGGCCGACAAACAGCGGAATGAGCTGATGGACATTTTTCTGCAGAACTTAAAAGATGAGACTTTCCGCGCCGATCTCCAGTCTTACCACGTGATGAACCTGCTGGCACTGCTTGTGGATTACCAGGAAGAGCTTGAACATCTGGAAAAATTGATCACCGTGTCCCAAACCTATCACCACGAACAATCAGAACTCAATCTTGATGAACTGGAAGACCAATAGGGGACGGCAGGCCTGCCGTCCCCTATTGGATGCACCGCCCTGTTCCCATACGGGCCGGCGCTACTCTGTTTTCGCTTTTTAGCAAAGATTTTCCGTTTCCAAAACGGCCGCTTTGTTTGCTGCGCTTTTCACGCCGGGCTTAAGGGCCGGCTTTTAGTTGTTTTCTTTGCGGAAAAAGGTCTGGATATTGATTTTTGAGTTTTTTAAGCGGCCCATGATTTCATGGTAATGCTGCGCCACATAGGCGAAGTACAAAACATCAATCGTGAACAGTTGTGCTGCGAGGGATGTGGTTGCCGCGCTCCTCAGCAGGACCGCTTCCCCGCCATGGTGGATCAAAGGCACATCCACGATACGGGCAAGCGTACTGTCCCGTTTTTGTGTGATGCCCGCTGTAAAAAGCCCGTTCTGTTTGGCAATCTGCGTCAGTTTGATGGCTTCATTGGTTTCGCCTGAATTTGAAATGGCCACAAACATACAGTCTTTGGAGGCGTTGATTAAAGAAGAACCGAGCAGATGGTGATCCAGCGTGTGGACCACCGGCTTGCCGATTCTTGAAAACTTATGCATGAAGTCTTCAGCCGCCACATGGGAGGCGCCGATTCCGTATACGTATATGGCCGGGCTTTTATCCACCATGGCCGTTATCTTTTCAATGCAGCTGGTCTCAAGAAGATTTGCGGTTTGTGTGATCGACTGATTAAACCGCAAAGCCAACTTATCAGCAATCATGGCAATATCTTCATTCGGTGTGATATCCGTATAAATTTCCCGATCCAGCCCCCCGGAGGCATCCGCATACAATCTGATTTTTAATTGTGAAAAGCCGGACAGCCCGATCGACCGGCAAAAACGCACAACGGTGGCCGGGCTGACACCTGCTTTTTTCGCAAGTTCGCTTGTATTGTCATTGACCGTTTCCACAGCATGGCTGAGAATATACTCGCCGAGCTTTTTTTCTGATTTTGACAGACTGCTTAATTTGGATTTAATCTGCAAAATAATATTTTCTTCCAATTCCATCACTCACGATCTGCGTTTGTCGCCTTCATGGCATCTTTCGGGACGCCGAAGAAATAGGTGGCAACGAAGCCGCCAATATAGCCGGCAACCAAGCCTGCGATATAACCGAGCCAGCGCCCGTGCGCAATCAGCGGAATTAAATCAATCCCGCTTGTGCCGATCGCAATCGCGCCGATATTGCCGATGCCTGCAATCACTGCCCCGCCGATGCCGCCGCCGATGCACGCGGTAATAAACGGGCGCCCAAGCGGCAAAGTCACACCGTAAATTAACGGTTCGCCAATGCCCATAATACCAACCGGCAATGCCCCTTTAATCAGCTGCACAAGTTTTTTATTTTTCCGGCACCTGATCCATAAAGCAATCGCCGCGCCAACCTGCCCTGCGCCTGCCATGGCAAGGATCGGCAACAGCGGGGTCATCCCTGTCTTATTGATCATTTCAATATGGATCGGGGTGAGAATCTGGTGCAGGCCGAACATAACCATCGGCAGGAAGACAAGCCCCAGTATAAATCCTGAAAAAGCGCCGCCGACTTTCAACACCCACGTGATCGACCCGACAAGAGCGCCTGATACCGCGCCTGCGACCGGCATGACAATAAAAATAGTAAAAAGTCCGACAACTAATAATGCAATCGTTGGCGTCACAATGATATCCACAGCATTTGGAACAATTTTATGCAGCCTTTTTTCAACAAGCGCTAAAATCCATACTGCAAAAATAACACCGATGATCCCGCCTTGTAAAGGGGAAAGGGCATCTCCGGTAAAAATATTTGGAAGCGGATTTTTCGGATCCATGCCGGTCAGCATCGTCACAGCCCCGATGACCCCGCCAAGGCCCGGTGTCGCCCCGAACTCATTTGCGCTATTGATCCCGACATAAATGACCAAATAGAGATACAATCCGTTTTTAATAATGTTTAATGTCGTAATAACGGACACCCAGTTCTGGCTGAGGGCTGAGGAGTCCGCAGCCATGATATTTTGGAAAATGGCGGCAACCCCGCCGATAATCCCGGCGCCGACAAAAGCCGGAATAAGCGGTACAAATATATTGGAAATCGATTTTAAAGCCCTTTTGAAACCGTTACTTTTATGTTTCGCCTTTTCCCTTGCCTTTACTTCGGCCGCTTTGGCTTCCACCATTTCGCGGTTTGACCGCCCGGCATCTTGATGGCCCGTAGCCTTCGGAAAATTTTCCCCAAGTTTTACACCGGCCTGCTGTACCATAAGGTTGGCGACTTTGTTGACGATACCAGGGCCAAGCACGACCTGGAGCGTTTCATCCTCCACGACGCCGAGCACGCCATCAACCGCTTTCAGGCCTTCGATATTGACTTTGCTGTAATCCGCAATGGTAAGCCGGACTCTTGTCATGCAATGGATGATCTTTTCGACGTTTCCCATGCCGCCGACATTTTCGTAAATTTCCCTTGCCAGTCTTTGTTCTTTCGTTTCGGTCATTTTTTTCATCCCCCGGTTTAAACGATTTTTCTAATAAAACCATTTGCCTGTGCCATTTTCTCCTCTGCCTCTTCCTTGGAAAGATTGGTTAACAACATTACAATGGCCAGCTTCACATTTTTGCCGGCTGCGTAAAAAGCCTGTTCAGCTGCTTCATAGCTGCATCCGGAAGCCTGCATAATAATCGATTTCGATCTCTCCACCAGTTTTGCGTTTGTCGGCTTTACATCCACCATTAAATTCCCGTATACTTTTCCAATTCCGACCATTGAAGCAGTTGAAATCATATTCAATACGAGTTTCTGGGCGGTGCCTGCTTTTAGCCGGGTTGATCCCGCCAATACTTCAGGCCCGGTTTCCACTTCGATCGGAATATCGGCATGGCGGCTGATTTCAGCATTTTTGTTGCAGGAAAGCGACGCCGCCACAGCACCGGTTTTTTTCGCGTAGTCCAGCACGCCAATCACATACGGTGTTCTGCCGCTTGCCGCAATACCGACTACTGTATCCTTTTCCGATAAATGGATGCGCCTTAAATCTTCTTCCCCCATCTCTTTCGAATCTTCCGCCCCTTCAACGGCAACCGTCATTGCCGCACTGCCGCCTGCGATCAGCCCCTGCACCATGGAAGGGTCCGCACTGAATGTCGGTACACATTCGACAGCATCGAGAACACCGAGCCGACCGCTTGTACCTGCTCCGCAATAGATCAAACGTCCACCCTGGTTAAAAGAACGGATAACAGCTTTTACCACTTTTTCGATTTGTGCCAGTTCCTTCCCAACACGGATTGGAACCGTTTGGTCTTCCTCGTTCATCAATTGCAAAATTTCCCTTGTTGACAACGTATCAAGATCCATTGTTTTTTCGTTGCGCTGTTCTGTGGCGAGTTTTTCTAAGTCCATTCGTTTTCACCTTCATTGTCCGTCATTTTAAACCGTGTACCCGAACCAATAAAATCAAGGAGCGGCAAGTCGCGGCCGGCAATCTGCCCGATAACGTTTACTTTTTTATCGGCAGGCAGGCTCCGCTTTGTGATTTGCAATTCCCCTTTGTATCTTGCGTACAGGTTGTTGTCGAGCGTAATACTCCCTTTGTGGCGGGGAATGTTGTTTTCAGGCCCGATATCGTCCTTTTGATTGCATGTTCTCGACTGTTCGCTGCGGATGGCGTCCTTTGCCACATCCAGCCGGTTCCGGTGGGTTTTGAAAATATACGGGCGCCATTTCGGCCCTGCAGCCGTTGCATGAAGCAATATGGTATCATGGCAAAAAAATTCCCTGATCTGGCTGCGGGATTGCGGCGTTAACCCCGGATCCCCGATATAAGCATGGTCAACCGCATAATCCCTTTGCAGCGAGCAGATGGCTGCCAGCGGATTTTGATGGCGGTGGATTTCCAATGTCGGCAGGGATTCGTATAAAGGAAATCTTAGTTTTCCATCGCCGGGTGCAAATGCCGTAATGCTGAATCCTTTGCTTTTCAGCCATTTGTTTTTTTCGTAAAACCAATTTTCATCCAGTCCGGTTCCGGGCCTCGGGTAATAATTATGCCAGGCCTCCAGACGGCTGAAATCAGCGTCATGTTGTTTCAGCTGCTCATAATCCTGTTCCGTTAATGTGCTGGCGTTTAATCCGACCGTCATCGTGTTCGACAGGCGGGCAACCTGTTCCCAGCTGACACCGGCATCGATGCGCAGGCCATTGATACCGCTTTCAATAATGCGTGCAGGATCATCAATGGACAGCCCGATATGGCGGAGCACGTTTCCAGAGACGTCGATCATCACTTTCATCCCGTTCCGTTTTGCAGCCTCCAAGAGCGGAGCAAGCCTTTTCCGGTATTGGGACGGGTCATCTTCCGGAAGCTGCAGGGATGTAAAAATCCCTTCCATTCCAATTGCTGCCATTTGGCGAATGCAGGCTTCCTTCCCTTCTGACCAGTCTTCATTCAAGTATATTGAAAATCCAAGCAATCATGCATCCCTCCTTTCATACTATTATATGCACCTTGAAACAATATTTCAACATATTTTTATTATTATATTTATAAAGGAAATTTTGTTTCATTTCCTGACAAAAAAACCGGAGACCCCGTCGTTGAAACGGGATCCCTCCGACGGGCAAGCGCCCTCTGCTTTTCTTTGTCCAGCTCCGGGCGCTGTCGGCTAGTGAATTTCCAGTCCCCTCCCCTACGATAAGTCAGCATCGGTTCGCCTGCGGCTCACCGTGCTTCCTTTATCTCAGTTCGGGGACTGTGAAATTCATACGCCGACGGGCAAGCGCCCTCCGCTTTTCTTTGTCCAGCTCCGGGCGCTGTCGGCTAGTGAATTTCCAGTCCCCTCCCCTACGATAAGTCAGCATCGGTTCGCCTGCGGCTCACCGTGCTTCCTTTATCTCAGTTCGGGGACTGTGAAATTCATACGCCGACGGGCAAGCGCCCTCCGCTTTTCTAATCATCCAGTTGTTGGATTTGGAATAGGTTGTAATAGAGCCCTTGTTTTTCCATTAATTGTTCGTGGGTGCCGGTTTCTTTGATCTCCCCTTTTTCAATTAAGACAATGCGGTCTGCGTGGGTGATGGTGGACAGCCGGTGGGCAACGATTAAAGTTGTCCGGTTGCGCGCCAGTTTTTCAATGGCTTCCTGGATCAGATGCTCGCTTTCTAAATCAAGCGCGGATGTCGCTTCGTCGAGAATGAGAATCGGCGGGTTTTTCAGAAATACGCGCGCAATCGCAATCCGCTGCTTCTGCCCCCCGGACAGTTTAACGCCTCGCTCGCCCACCGTTGTTTCATACCCGTCGGCAAGATTCAGAATAAAGCCGTGGGCGTTCGCCGCTTTTGCCGCCTGTACGACTTCCTCGTCCGCCGCCTGCGGATTCCCGAGCAAAATATTGGATTTCACCGAATCACTGAACAAAATATTGTCCTGCAGCACCATTCCGATTTTATCGCGCAGGCTTTGTACTTTAAACGTGCGGATATCCTGGCCGTCCAGGTAAACCACCCCTTTTGTCACGTCATAAAACCGGGGGATGAGGCTCACAAGGGAAGACTTGCCGCCACCGCTCATCCCGACAAAGGCAACCGTCTCCCCTGCCCTGATCTCAAGATTGATATTTTTTAACACCGGCTCTTTTTCATCATCATACCGAAATTCGACGCCATCAAACCGGATATTTCCGCGTACATTCCGGCACTCTACCGCGCCCGGCCGGTCATCAATGTCATATTTTTCATCCAGCAGTTCAAACACCCGGTCCATTGAAGCGAATGCCTGCGTCAGCGTCGTGCCGGAGTTGACGAGCCTTCTGAGCGGGCTGTACAAATTATCAATATAAGCGATAAACGCCGCGAGCGTGCCGACGGTAAGGCTGCCTTTAATTACGAGATAGCCGGAAACAAAAATAATTAACAGCGGCGCAATATCGGTAATGGTGTTCACAACCGCAAACGATTTAGCCGTCCAGCTCGTGTGTGCCAGCGCTTTTTCCAGAAAATTGCGGTTATGCTTGTCAAACTGCTTTTGCTCATGGTCTTCAATGGCAAAACTCTTAATAACCGCCATGCCTTGCACCCGCTCATGGAGATAGCCCTGCACCTCCGCCAGCGCCTGCGACCGTTTTCTCGTCAAAAAACGCAAATTGCCGAAAAAATATTTGACCGAAAAAATATAAAACGGAAATACGGCGAGTGAAATCAAAGTCAGCCGGGCATCCATCATAAACATCATGACAATTGCAATCACGACCGTTGTCATGTCGAGCCAGACGTTCATCAGCCCGGTAATGACAAAATCTTTCGTCTGCTCGACATCATTCATCACCCGGGAAATGACTTCCCCTCCGCGTGTATTGGCATAAAACCGGAAACTTAATTTTTGAAGATGGGTAAAAAAGCGGCCGCGGATATCATACAAGATTTTGCTTGCCGTCCACTGCGCAAAATATTGCCGGTAATATTCAACGGGCGGCCGGACGATGACAAAAATGGCAAGCATGGCCGACATCACCCAAACAAGCTTATGTAGCTTCTCATCCGGTGAAAGCCCGTGGTTGCCGATAATATCATCGATCACATATTTAATCAAAAGCGGGATTAAAAGCGGGATCGCAAACTTGATGATCCCGATGATGATCGTCGCAACGATTTGAAACCAATACGGCTTTACAAATTTCATGTATCTTTTCACACTACCCATGCATTGAACCTCCTGAGCAAACAAAACGTACCATTTATTTCCCTCATTTTTTCAAAATTTACGCATACAAAAAACCTGTTGGCGTTCAACAGGCGGTTTGCTTAACGCAAATAGGTCAGATAGCGTTCGTACCAAATATCAATAAAGTCGGGGCTGAACGGGCCCTTCCGCTGCCGGATCCAGTGGATGAGAATGTCCACGTTCCGCTTTAAAATATGGTCGATGACATCGGGATAGCCCATTTTTTTGCGGTGGTATTCATATTCATCCTCATCCAGCAGCGTAAACGTCATATCCGGATAGACTTTGATGTCGAGATCATAATCAATATATTTTAACGCTTCACTGTCATAAACAAACGGCGACCCCAAGTTGCAGTAGTAGTAGACGCCGTCTTCACGGATCATGCCGATAACATTGAACCAGTGGTCGGCATGAAAGTAGCAGATTGCAGGTTCTCTCGTAATCCATGTCCTTCCGTCCGATTCGGTTACCAAAGTCCGGTTGTTTCCCCCGATCACCAGGCTTTTTGTGCCCTTCAAAACGGTTGTTTCTTCCCATATCCGGTGAATATGGCCGTTATGCTTATAACTTTGGATTTGGATTTTATCACCTTCTGCCGGGATTCCCATCATCTCATGCCCACTTTCATGATTGTTTATATGTAAACCTGTGCCCGTTATGTGCCGGAATGAAACTTATGTAATCAAACGATCTGTTTTCTATCTATTATAACGGTTTCTGAACGCGATTAAAACTAAACAATCCTATTTGAAATAGGATTGTTTATGTGCAAATTTTTGAACTGCGATAAACCCGGATCAGTTCAACCGTCTGCGATTCAAAAACTTTTTCAATTTCCTGCAATTCTTTATTCATCCGGCCGATTTCATCAAGGATATCTTCCGCCATTGTTTCCTCCTGCAACTTCAACAGTTCGCTTTTCACTTCGTTGCATCTCTCCATTTCCGATTGCAAAAACAGCAGCCTATCCATCGTGTCCATTTGCTGTGCCACAAGCCGATTAAATTCTTCCATCAAAGTTTTTTACCCCCTAAAGGATGAATTGAACTTTTCATTCACACATATTCTCGATGGAAGGGCAAAATCCTTTGACTTCTTTTGTCGAACTCCGAAAGCCTTAAAAGAAAAAAGAGGCCCCCGGTTCGGGAAACCTCTTTCTATCGGTTATTGCTGGCCGAATTGCCCGGCGTTTTGCGATTTTTTCGCTTCAGATTGCTGGTTTTGTTTTCTTACTTCCTGTGCGTTCGTTTCGCTTGCGAATTCAGAACCGAAAGAACCTTGGCCGGAAGCAGACTTCGCATTTTGCTTTCTTACTTCCTGCGCATTTGTTTCGCTGGCAAATTCAGAACCAAAATTTCCTTTGGCAGCTTTATTGAAGTTGTTGTTGTTTGCCATCGTTATCACCTCCACGGGTATTAATGTAACCAGAGGCGCAACGATTTATCCTTCCCATAAAAACTGGAAAATAAAGGAACTCAAAGCTGGCGTGCTCAACTTAAAAGAAGCGAGCGGCCGCCGTCCACAATGATCGTCTGGCCGCGGATCATAAACGCCTCGTCTGAAATTAAAAAGCGCACGGCGTTCACCATATCCTCGACCTCAACCATTCTTCCTGCCGGCGTATGTTTCCGCGCGTCTTCCAGTAGTGCTTCGCGGTTCGGGAAAGACTTGAGCGCATCCGTATTCAATACGCCGCCCGAAACTGCATTCACACAAATACTCGGCGCCAGCTCAACTGCCAAATAGCGGGTTAAAGCTTCAAGCGCTGCTTTCGACACACCGACCGCCGTATAATTTTCGATATAGCGGATCGAACCGAGCGAACTGAGGCTCACAATTTTTCCCCCGCCGTTTTCTTCCATCAGTTTGGCGGCTTCCTGCGCACAAAACAGGAGCGCCCTGCTGTTAATATTCATCGTCCAGTCCCAATGGCGTTCTTCCAGCTCCATTGCCGGGCGCTCGACACCTGAAGCGGCATTATTGACAAGCACATCAAGCCTGCCGTATGTATCCCGGATTTGCGCGAACATTTCTTTTATTTTTTTCACGTCCCCGACATTTGCTTTGATCAGAAGCGCTTTTTGCCCCAGCTTTTCAATTTCTGCTGCCACTTCTTCGGCTTTGGGCCGGCTGCGCGCATAATTGATGACCAGATCATAGCCGCTCTTTGCAAGATCGAGCGCAATCGCCCGGCCCAGCCCCTTGCTTGATCCGGTTACAAGTGCCACCTTATTTGCCAATGATTCCACCTTCTCCGTTTTCTTTATGATTTTTGCAACGCTCTCCCTTTTTCAAAAAGCCGCGATGCATCCTGCTCCTTATCACCCTGGAATGCGGCATTTTCCACGCCTGCCTGAAGCCCGGTTTACAGAAACGCGGCTGTCCCTTGTTCCGGAACCGATTCGGATTGCGCGGCGCTCCGCTGGCTTATCTTTGGAACCGGTTCAGCCTGTCATAAAATGATGTTAAAAATGCATAAAGGGCTTTTTCTGAAGCCGCCATTTCCCTTTTTTTCGGGATCATCACGCCGACCGGGCGCATCAGTTCTACATCGCTGATTTCCGCTTTTACGATTTCTTCAGACAGATTAAATAATAGCGCAGGCTCAGGCAGAATTGCAACACCCGTTCCGCTTGCAACAAGGCCTTTAATCGTCTCCATGTCCTCGCCTTCAAATGCAATCGCAGGCTCAAAACCGGACTTCCGGCAGGCGGAGAACAGAATTTCACGAATCGAAAAGCCCTCCCGGAATGTAATGAAACGTTCGTTTTTCAGCTGGGCGAGCCGGATCATTTCCTGCCCGGAAAGCGGGTGGTCGCGGCGGAAAAGCAGCATGAGCTTTTCCATGTATAAAATTTCACCGCTAACCCCGGGATGGTCATCCGGCACAGGAGAGGCAAGCGCCAGCTCAAGTTCCCCGTTTTCAATCAACCGGATCAAATAGCCGGGGGTCCCTTGCACAAACTGGTACTCGAGGCCGGGATGTTTTTCGCGAAACTGTGCCAACAGGGAAGAAAAGGTCTGGACCGATAACCCGGTCGAAAAACCGAGGCGGACCGTCCCGTTATCCGGATCGAGGAATTCCTGCATTCTTTGCTTAGCTTTATCAATTTCGAGCACGACTTTTTCAGCGTGTTCTAAAAAAACTCTTCCGATCGGCGTCAGCCTGACATTCCTTCCTTCACGCCAAAAAAGGGAAACGCCAAGTTCGGCTTCCAAAAGGGAAATTTGCCGGCTGATGGCGGATTGGGCGACATGCAGCTCATCTGCAGCGTGTGTCACATGCTCCCTTTTGGCGACTTCAATAAAATAAATTAACTGTCTTAACTCCATGCGAATCACACCATTCTTAATTTGAGATTAATTTCATCTTAACTATATATTGTAAGAAAGGATCACAAGAAGGTAAAATTTAAAATAATCTTACTTTTCGGACTCGACCTGATGATGGAAGGAATGTGAAGCAATGAATAATCAACATTATGGACTTTACCGACCTGAATTTGAACATGATGCATGCGGCATCGGCTTTTACGCGGACATCAAGGGCCGCGCGTCTCATAAGATCATCACCACTGCTTTGGAGATGCTGAGAAGGCTGGACCACCGCGCCGGTAAAAATGCCGACGGGACAACGAGCGACGGCGCCGGTATTTCAATGCAAATCCCGCACGCGTTTTTTGAGGCCGTATGCTCCTTCACCCTTCCAAAAAAAGGGGAGTATGCAGTGGGAATGCTTTTTCTGCCGCATGATCCGCATGCTGCGGAGGACATTCTGAATGAATTCCGCATCCAGGCTGCATCACTCGGCCTTTCAGTGCCCGGTGTCCGTGAAGTTCCGGTAAATCCGGAAGTTCTTGGGCGCCAGGCGGAAGAATCGCGGCCGCACATCGTTCAGATTTTCGTTTCTTCTTCTTCAAACGATAACACGGAAGAAGCGGTTTTTCAAAGAAAGATCTATATATTGCGGAAACTGGTTGAGAACAAATTCGGTTCCTCTTTTTATGCCGCCAGTTTTTCGAACCGGACAATTGTATATAAAGGCATGCTTTCGGCGGAACAGCTCCCTCTGTTCTACACTGATCTTGCGGACGAACGGTTTCAATCGGCCCTTGCGCTGATCCACTCGCGGTTCAGCACCAATACGTTTCCGAGCTGGGAGCGGGCCCACCCGAACCGGATGATCGCCCACAACGGGGAGATCAACACCATCAAAGGGAACGTCAACTGGTTCAATGCAAAAATCGAATTGTTTGCAAACGAACTGGACCTTGGCACATTGAAAAAAATCCAGCCTGTGATCAACAAAAACGGTTCGGATTCGGCGATTTTTGACAATGTCCTTGAATTTTTAACAACAAACGGCATCTCCCTTCCGCATGCGATCATGATGATGGTGCCGGAGCCGTGGGAAGACAACGAAGACCTGCCGCCTTACTTAAAATCATTTTATGAATACCACAGCCAGATTATGGAACCGTGGGACGGACCGATGGCGCTCGAGTTTACGAACGGAAAACAAATCGGGGCGGTGCTTGACAGAAACGGCTTGCGCCCGGCCCGTTACTACATTACCCATGATGATAAAATCATTTTTGCATCTGAAGTCGGCGTCGTCGATGTGGAGCCGGAAAACGTCAAAGAACGGCGCCATTTAAAACCGGGTCAGCTGTTGTTCGTGGATCTTGAAAAGGGGGCCCTTATCCCGAGCGACGAACTAAAAGCACAGGTCAGCCTTGAAAAACCGTATGCCGAGCATCTCGAAGATTCAGTGATAGACCTGGAGGAAAGCCACTTTATCCCGGCTGCATCCTGTCTTGAAAAAAATGAACTGGCTTATTGGCAGACATTATTCGGCTACACTTATGAAGAATGCACAAAGTCCATCGTGCCAATGGCGCAGGAAAAGAATGAACCGATCGGGGCAATGGGCGTCGATACACCGATTGCAGTTTTATCGGAGCGCCCGCAGCTTTTGTTCCATTATTTCAAACAAAGCTTCTCGCAGGTCACGAACCCCCCGATTGATTCCATTCGCGAAGCATACGTCATATCTACGGTTACCTGGCTCGGCCCGCAAGTATCGCTTGACGGCCATGACGATACCGCCCATAAAAAAATCCGGCTGGAACACCCGTTTTTAAGCACGGCCAAATTTAACGCCATTTTAAACCAGGGAATGAAAACGGCTTTTCTTCCTGCGTACCATTCGCCGGATATCAGCCTTGACCAGGCGCTGGAACAATTGATCAGGGAAGCGGACGAAAAAATCGGGGAAGGTGCGGAAATTTTAATTCTTTCCGACCGTGCGCAAGGCCATCGTACCGTGCCGATCCCTTCCCTGCTTGCCGTTTCAGCCCTGCACCAGCATATGATCCGCTCCGGCACAAGGCCGAAAGCAAGCATCGTGCTGGATTCCGGTGAACCGCGGGATTCACACCATATGGCCGCTCTATTGGGCTACGGTGCCGATGCGGTACACCCGTATCTCGCACTTGAAACGATTCAAAATTTAATCGGCGAAGGGCATATCGATCTGCCGTATAAAAAAGCAAGTGAAAACTATTTAACCACCCTTAAGAAAAGCGTCGTCAAAATCATGTCGAAAGTCGGGATTACGACGATGCAAAGCTATCGCGGGGCGCAAACTTTTGAAGCGCTCGGCATTGCGGAAAGCGTCTGCGACCGCTATTTTACCGGCACCGTCTCGCAGCTTGGCGGGATCGGGCTCGCGGAAATCGGCCAGGAATCATTGAAACGTTTTGAAAAAGCGCAGAAATTGCTTTTCCAGCACAACAAAGCGCTTGATCCGGGAAGCGAGCTGCAATGGCGGAAAGACGGCGAATACCATTTGTTCAACCCGCAAATGATGTACACTTTGCAGCAGGCAACCAGAACGAACAACAAGGAACTGTACCGCAAATTTTCGGAAACGTACCACCACGGTCCGTACGCCACGATCCGGAGCCTGCTGGCCATCGAGAGCAACCGGAAACCTGTTCCGCTGGATGAAGTGGAGCCGGTCGAATCGATTTGGAAAAGGTTTAAAACCGGCGCGATGTCGTACGGGGCATTAAGCAAAGAAGCGCACGAAGCACTCGCGATTGCGATGAACCGCATCGGTGGAAAAAGCAACAGCGGCGAAGGCGGCGAAGAAAAAGAACGCTACACGCCTGATGCGAACGGAGATTCAAGACGGAGCGCCATTAAACAGGTGGCATCCGGCCGTTTCGGCGTCACCAGCCTGTATTTAACAGATGCGGACGAAATCCAGATTAAAATGGCCCAGGGGGCGAAACCGGGCGAAGGCGGCCAGCTTCCGGGCTCGAAAGTTTATCCGTGGATTGCCGAAGTCCGCGGCTCCACTCCGGGCGTCGGTTTAATCTCGCCTCCTCCGCACCATGATATATACTCGATTGAAGACCTGGCGCAGCTGATTTACGATTTGAAAAGCGCCAACCCGCGCGCCCGCATTTCGGTAAAACTGGTGGCAAAGTCAGGCGTCGGGACCATCGCGGCCGGTGTAGCGAAAGGCCTGGCCGATACGATTTTAATCAGCGGCCATGACGGCGGCACCGGGGCGAGCCCGCAAACGAGCATCAAACATGCCGGCATGCCATGGGAACTCGGCCTTGCAGAAACCCATCAGACGCTAACGCTGAACGGCCTGCGTGACCGTGTCGTACTGGAAACAGACGGTAAACTGATGACCGGGCGTGATGTCGTCATCGCCGCCTGCCTTGGCGCCGAAGAATTCGGGTTTTCCACTGCCCCGCTTGTTGTCCTCGGCTGTATCATGATGCGCGCCTGCCATCTTGATACATGCCCGGTCGGCGTGGCCACGCAAAATCCGAAGTTGCGCGCGAAATTCATGGGCAAACCGGAATATGTTGTCAACTATATGCGGTTCATCGCAGAAGAGGTCCGCGAAATATTGGCTGAATGCGGCTACCGCAGCCTTGATGAACTTGTCGGCGAAACCGGCTTGCTGAAAGTGAAAGATGAGGTTAAAAACCATTGGAAAGCGAAACAGCTTCATTTTGATAAATTACTGTTTAAAGCGGGTGATACACCATTTGCTGTGCAAGGCAAAACGGCGCAAAACCATAAACTGGAAGAACGCTTTGACAGCCGTGAATTGGACCATTTATCCGTATCCGTCCGGAACAGGCAGCAAACAGCGGTCACCTTGCCTGTGCGCAACACCGACCGGGCAATCGGTACCACTTTGGGCCATATCATTACAAAAACTTACGGTGACGAAGGGCTGCCGGAAGATTTTATCCACATTCATCTGCATGGTTCAGCAGGGCAAAGCCTCGGCGCCTTTATCCCGAAAGGCCTGACACTGAACCTTGAAGGAGATGCCAATGACTACGTCGGGAAAGGATTATCGGGCGGAAAAATCGTTGTGAAGCCGGGTGCCGGATGGAGCCGGGACGAAGAACAGGCCATCATCGGCAACATCGCCTTTTTCGGGGCAACATCGGGCGAAGCATATATCCGCGGAACGGCCGGCCAGCGTTTTTGTGTCCGTAACAGCGGCGTACATGCCGTTGTCGAAGGCATCGGAGACCACGGCTGCGAATATATGACCGGCGGACGCGTTGCCGTGCTCGGCCCGATCGGCAAAAACTTTGCGGCCGGGATGTCCGGCGGGATTGCCTACATTTATACCGGCGCAATGGGCGAAGATGAAGTTTTATCCCGGATCAACCAGGAACTTGTCAGCATTGAAGGTGTGGATTCTGATGAAGATATGCGCGAACTTTATCATATGATCCAGAAACATTATCAATACACCGGCAGCCCTGTTGCCAAACGGATTTTGAAGAATTGGGAGCTGTCCCTGCATCAGTTTGTCAAGATTGTTCCACGCGAATACAAAGCGATGATGGAACTCATCCAGTACTTCCTGGATCAGCAAATGCCGCTTGATGAAGCGAGGCTTGCCGCTTTTGAATATAAAAAATCCGGAAAGCACCTGCCGGAAATCGAAAAAGAAAAAGCTTTCCCGACAGAAGTAAAGTAGATGGGTAAATCCATCCGGAAGCGTCCGGATGGATTTACAGAATTGTATATGGATATATTGAAACGCTTTTCCGTAAAGAAAACGGAGACCTATCATGTCCCGTCAGCGGACCGATAAGAAGCACGAGGATGGCTGTTTTAAGAAAAATGGAGCATCGCACGCAAAACGGAAACATTTTTCCGGAAAAAAGCTGAAATTGTACGACATCTATATCCCTCCGGCAGCGGCCGGGTGATTTGTGAGGAGTGTGAGACATGCGCGGAACGACAGATTTTGTTGACCAGAAACGTGAAAAACCGAAAGAACTGGATGCCGCAAAACGGGTGGCTACATGGAAAGAATACGTGCAGCCATTTCCGGAAGAAAAATTGAGAACGCAGGCATCCCGCTGCATGGAGTGCGGCACCCCATTTTGCCAGATGGGGGAACTGATCGGCAGGCAAACGAGCGGCTGCCCTTTATATAATTTAATTCCGGAATGGAACACCCTTGCCGCCCAGGGAAAATGGGAAGAGGCCTACCAGCGTCTGCTTTTAACCAATAATTTCCCTGAATTTACATCACGCGCCTGCCCGGCTCCATGTGAAGGCTCGTGTACAGCCGGGCTGGTCAGTGAACCTGTCACCATTAAAAGCATTGAAAGAGCCATCATTGACCGTGCCTGGGAAGGAGGCTGGATCAAACCGAGAATCCCGCTGAAACGGAACGGTTTAAAAGCAGCCGTTGTCGGAAGCGGGCCAGCCGGATTGGCGGCAGCTGACGATTTAAACCAGGCAGGCTACGATGTTACCGTCTTTGAAAAAGAAGACCGTTTTGGCGGGCTACTCATGTACGGCATTCCGAATATGAAAATTGAAAAACAGTACGTAGAGCGCAGAGTAGGCCTGTTGCAGGCGGAAGGGATCACGTTTAAAGCCAATACAGAAATTGGCAAAGACATCACGCTTAAAGAACTGGAGTCTGCTTTTGACGCCGTCCTGCTTTGCATCGGCGCGGAGAAACAACGTGACATGGACATTCCGGGGCGTGATTTAAAAGGCATCTACCCGGCAATGAAATATTTGAAAGCCAGCACAAAACATCTGCTTGACCATGGAGAAAACGGTGAACCGCAAATTTCGGCAAAAGGGAAAAAAGTGATTGTCATTGGCGGCGGCGATACCGGTGCGGACTGTGTGGCAACCGCAATCCGGCAAGGGTGCAAGAGCGTTGTACAGTTCGGAAAACACGGAGAACTGCCGAAAGAACGCCCGGAACACGAACCATGGCCGGTGAACCCTTCCCTGTTCACGCTGGATTATGCATATGAAGAATCATTTAAAGTGTTTGGAGAAGATCCGCGGCAATACTATATCCAAACCACAGCATTTCTCGGTAATGATAACGGCGAAGTAACAGGGCTTGCCACCGTGCCGTTTTCAGATCAGCGGGGAGCGGAACAGCAGATATGGGATGCGGATCTTGTGCTGATCGCCATCGGATTCCAGGGTGTCGATGATGCCAAATCAGCCGGCATCGAACTTCAAAACGGGCTGATTCAAACCTTGCCCGGAAGTTTCCGGACAAACCGGGAAGGCATTTTTGCCGCCGGCGATGCGAAACGCGGCGCAAGCCTGATTGTCTGGGCAATGCAGGAAGGCAAAAAAGCCGCAAAAGAAATAGACCTGTATCTCTCAGAAAAAAACAAGGCGGCCTGCCAGCCGTCTGCATAAAAAACAGCCCCAAGCTTTTCAAAAAGCTCGGGGCTGTTTTGTTGCTGAATGCCCTTTTGAAGGACATTTTGGCTTGCGGTTCGCCCTTTTTTTCTTTCATAGCGATTAATCGTGAAAGAGGGAACTTCATAAATCCACTTCAAATATAACTCTCATCGTGTTGCCTATATCATCGTATTCTTAAAACCACGTACAAGCCCAAATAAGAGATTTTTAATGTTTTTGTTTATCTTTGATATGCAACTGAAAAAAGATTAGCGCTAAAACAAATAAAATTATCGGAATAACTATTAAACTAGAACTTAATAGAGTATAGGTCGTATCTCCATCCATTCTCCCCGTTTTTATTTGTAAATTTCTATAAAATGTTGCTAATTGAATAACAAAAATCATTATTAGACCAGTAACCCACTGTTTAAGCCCCTTCCATTGCAAGAAGAAATAACCAAACCTGATTATTTTCAACAATAATTATAACAAGAAATCTCTGCATTTTTCAGCAAATTTGCAATCATTACTTACTGATGACCCGGAAGGCTTTCCAGATTTTTTGATGGGGCACAGGAAATGCAAACGTTTCAATCTCGTCAGGAAGCACGCATTTTAGTTCATCCGTTTCCTGCACATGATTTAAAATTTTCCCGCGGTATACCCGGATGTCCCAAATTAAATGGGTAAAAACATGCCGTATTTCCGTAAAATGCTCCGTCTCGAGTGCGGCTTCAATTTGAAATGCCTCTCCAAGATAGTCCTTCAATACCTGCCTCGCCGGCAAAACGGCACTTTCTTCCACTTGAACAAATTCCCACATATTTGCAAGCAGCCCTTTATCCGGACGCTTATGGATCAAAATGCGCCCGTCTTCATCTTCCAAAACGGCCGCCTGGAGCCGGATCTGTTTCTGCTTTTTCCCTTTTGATTTCACAGGCAGCTCATTAATGGTTCCCTCTGCAAACGCCCGGCAATGCTCCCGGACCGGGCAAAGCAAACATGACGGCGATTTTGGCGTGCAAACGAGCGCCCCGAGTTCCATTAAAGCCTGATTAAAATAAGACGGATTCTCCCGGGAAATCAACTTGCGGACGGCTTCTTCAAAAACCTTTCTTGCAGAAGGCTTTGCAATGTCTTCCCATATGGATAAAATTCTTGAAAGCACCCGCATCACATTTCCGTCTACAGCCGGTTCCGGCAAGCCGTATGCAATGCTCAAAATCGCACCGGCCGTATATGGCCCTACGCCTTTTAGCTTTGAAACTTCTTCCGGTGTGTCCGGAACCGTGCCGCCATAATGTTCCTTCACTTCTTTTACGGCAGCGTGCAAATTCCGGACGCGTGAATAGTAGCCAAGCCCTTCCCACGCTTTTAGCACCTCATCTTCACCGGCATCCGCCAGCGCTTCAAGGGTCGGAAATTTTTCCATAAAGCGCCGGAAATAGGGAATGACAGTGTCCACCCTTGTCTGTTGCAGCATGATTTCCGATACCCAAATTTTATACGGGTCGCGGTCCTCCCGCCATGGCAGGTCCCGCTGTTCCCTTTTAAACCAGGAGATCAGATCCTCTTGAAAAGATTTTACATCAAAGTCGCCGACTGGAAAATTTTTCAATGTTTAATTCCCCCAAATGATTGCTATAACTTTTTATAAGCGGGAAAAATACAAACAGAAAATCCTGATTGACCGCCTTTGTCTATTGCAATTCTTCTTAATTTACCATATGATGAAGGCATATGAAAGAAATAAGCGCTTTAACAAGGAGCCAGAACCACTTTTAGGAGGAATAAGATTGGATACTGGAACCCATGTTGTTATGGGAATTGCACTCGGAGGTTTGGCAACGTTGGACCCTGTGGTCGCACAAGATGCGGTTCATTTTCACAGCGTTCTCATTGCCACGGTTTTAGGTTCACAGGCACCGGACATCGATACTTTGCTCAAATTTAAAAATAATGCGGTTTATATTCGCAACCACCGCGGCATTACGCATTCTCTTCCCGCCGTCTTGCTGTGGCCGCTTGCCATTACAGCTGTGCTCAGCATCTTTTTCCCTGGAACGGATGCGCTTCATTTATGGCTTTGGTCTTTTTTGGCTGTTTTTCTGCATGTGTTCGTCGATATCTTTAATGCGTACGGGACACAGGCATTGCGGCCGTTCTCATATAAATGGGTCGCGCTCGGCGTGATCAATACATTTGACCCTTTCATTTTCACCATCCATGTGATCGGCATTGCCGCCTGGTTGTTCGGGGCGCAGCCGGGGCCGACTTTTCTGGCCATGTACATCTTCATATTTTTATATTATATCGCCAGATTCGCGGCACGTCACGATGTAAAAAAAGCCGTGCTGGCCAGGATTCCGGATGCGGAAAGAATCATCATTTCCCCGACCATTCATTTTCATCAATGGAAGATTGCCGTAAGAACAAAAGATGCCTACTATGTTGCATTTGCGTTTAAATCGGCGGTCACCATTCTTGACAAATTCAAACGGCTTCCGGTTCCGGAAAATAAAATTTTAGAAGTGGCAAAGCAAGATAAAAATTTGTCTGCTTTCTTAAGTTTTTCCCCTGTCTATAACTGGCAGATCAAGGAACTGGATAACGGCTGGGAAGTCCGCTTTACCGATCTCCGCTACCGGAAAAACGGGCATTATCCGTTTGTTGCTGTTGTGAAGTTAAATGAAGATCTGGAAATAATCGGCTCTTATACCGGTTGGATTTTTAATAAAGAGAAGCTGAAGAAAAAACTTGATATTGTACCAAGATAAGGCGCGGGTTTTCCGTCTGAAAACGCGCAAAATAACCGGTGCGGGGGCCATTCCCCACCGGTTATTTTGTTGAGGAGGGCGTTAACATGCGGAATAAAGAAAAAGGTTTCCCGTACGATCATGACAATGTATATGAAGGCAAGCCGCGGGCAAAAGCCGAATATGCTTCGAAACACGCGGATGGCACGACCAATACGCACCCGCAGGAACGCATGCGCGCATCAGGCCGCCGCGAAGAGTCATGACAGAAAGGGCTGCTGGATGATGCCGGCAGCCCTTACATGTTGAATAGCACCGGGCCCATTTCTTTTGAGCCCCTGTAAAAGAGTAACAAATCAATCCACCGGTTTCAGCATCGAAATCGGGAGGGCTTCGATCGGTTTGCCGCCGCTGACCCGGTAACCCCAGGCAAAGACGCCGTCGATATAATCAATTTTAAAATAGGCGCCGGGGTCTCCTTCAATTTCATAAATTTCCCCTTTTTGAAAAGAAGCCGGGTCCAGCAAATACGACTTTGCCATCGCAATTTTCCGCTCGAGCACGGCAAACTCATTCACAATACCAAGTTGTTCGGCCTTGCGCGCTTTTTCCGTCAATTGTGCAATCTCCTGCTTTAACTCATACTCGCTCATTTCACTGTATCTTTTTTCCATCTCCATCCCCCTCTTCCCGCAAGTAGCGGTCTATTAAATCAACCGGGAACCCTTTCCGGTATAAAAACTGCTTCATTTTTTGCCTGTAGGCGGATCCCGAAAACTTTCCGTATTTGCGCTTTGCTTTTTCCGCATGCTGAAGAAGGGCTTCCCACTCTGCTTCTTCATCCTTTTCAACATGAAGCGCCGCCATCGCAGCGGAAATCACTTCAGGCGGATAGCCTTTTACTGTAAGCCCCTGCTTCACTTTTTGTTTTAAAAGCTTCTCCGACAACCGGGCATGCTGCCTGGAAAGCTTTTCTGCCAGGACAAGGGCGTGTTCCACTTGCTGATCAGCATCAAAAATTTCAAGCGCCCTTTCGATCAGCTCCGGTGCAATGCCTTTTTGCTGAAGTTCCCTTTCAATGACAACAGGCCCCTTATGGGTTGTATTCATTTGTGTCCGCACGAAACTTGCGGCAAATTCCGCATCATCAAGATACTGCATTTCATAAAGCTTTAATATGACACTCCGGATGACTTCCGGCGCAAATTCCTTTTTTATCAAATCATCACGCACTTCTTTTTCCGACCGCATCCGGTAGGAAAGAAAATGGATGGCGGTATTGACGCCTTTCCGGATATCATCCTCGGCAAGGATTGCTTCAATATCAAGCTCATCCAATTCTTTCCCCTTTAAAAGCTGGTACCGTGCCAGCACTTCTTCATCAACACTGAACCGGTACTGGCCGTCAAGAAAAATATTGTAACGTTCTTTATTGTTTTTTTGAACCGAGATTTTTGTAATGACTGGCACATGAATTCCTCCCTTGTCTATTTTACCATTGAAAGTGTAGAAAGCGGTATGACCGGGAACAATAATCCAAAAAAGGAGGTTTTGCGAATGCCGAAAGATAAAAAAGTTCAGACGAAAAGCACATTAAGAAGCATGCAGGAAGTGACTTACCAGCACGAATTTAAAAAAGCCGACCGGGCCGGAGGATATACAGACAGAGGCCGCAAATAATTGCCTGTTTAAGAAAAACCTTTTACGCAAAAAGTAGTTTTGCGGAGGCAACCGCAAACTGCTTGAAAGGGGTTTTTTAAATGGGCCGCGGACATCAGCATAAAACACGCGATAAAAATAAAGCAACACTGCCGCAAGTACCGAAGAACATGAAAATGGACGGAAAAGACATTGAATATTCGAGGGAACTCGCAGACGGAGAAGACTTGGAAGCACAGGCCCGTTCCGAGGCTGCGGAAAAAAGAGCGAAAAACAGGCGGTAACATAAAAACGGGCGGCCTTTCCATGAGGCCCCCGTTTTTTGTGGATGATGTGCATAAACCTTTCAATGCCTTTATTGCCAATACGATTGGATGTGCATAAATTTGTGCACATTTTTCGTGTATAAAATGTGGATATTGTGGATAACCAGCAAAATCCCTTTTCTTTACCTGCCCGGGATGTGTATAAACCTGTGGGAAACCCGGTTGCAGCATGGACGCCTGTGTGCGCAACCGGTTCGGCGCGTGCGTCCAGGCATTTTTACAGCTGGTTTGGTGCTGCTTGTTGCTTTGCGCTTTCCACAAGCGCACGGATTTTTTCCGTTTCCCCGCGCTGGAAGAGCTCGATGATTTTGCTCCCGGCCACCACGCCGCTGCAGTAGCGGGTTAAACGGCGGACTTGCCCCGGGCTGGAAACGCCAAAGCCGGCAAGAACAGGCACCCGGCTGATGCTTGATAAGAAAGCCAGGTAATCCTCGATATTGTCGTGGAAATTTGTGCGGGTGCCGGTTGTGCCGGTGACCGTAACAGCGTACAGAAACCCTTCGGAACGGGAGGCGATTTTCTTAAGCCTATCTTTCGGGCTTGTAATGGCAGCCAGCCGGATGAGCGCCAGGCCGCATTTTGCCAGTTCTCCGGCAATTACCTCTTCTTCCTCGATTGGCAAATCCGGAATAATCAGCCCGTCAACACCGGCATCCGCGCAGTCTGCTGCAAATTTTTCCAGACCATAGGCAAAAACCGGGTTGAAATACGTCATAAGAATAACCGGGACTTGTCTCGGATGGGCTTTTAAATGGCCCAGCACTTTTTTCATGGTTGTGCCTGCTTTAAAAGCGCGGAGTCCAGCCGCCTGGATGACCGGACCGTCTGCGACAGGGTCGGAAAACGGGATGCCAAGTTCAATTGCCGTTGCCCCGCAAGCTTCCAAAAACGCAAGCCTTTTCTCCGTCTCTTCCATTCCGCCGTCCCCCGCCATAATATAAGGGACAAATGCTTGATCACCGCGTGCAAGAACCGATTCAAACTGTGCTTCCAATTTTTGTTTACCCATTGTTTTCTCCTCCAAACAAGCGGCTGGCCGCTTCTCTATCTTTGTCCCCGCATCCTGGCAGGACGGCAGTCGTTTTTGCCGGTTTCAGGGCCATACGGACGGCATGGGCGCTTTCCAATGCAAAAATTTCACCCATTGTTTTCCCCTCCAAGCAAATGGCTGACGGCTTCTACATCTTTGTCCCCGCGCCCTGACAGGCAAACAGCGATCGTTTCGTCTTTCCCCATGGTTTTTGCCAGCTTCAGCGCAAAACTGATGGCATGTGCGCTTTCCAGTGCCGGGATAATGCCTTCTGTCCTCGAAAGCAGGCGAAATGCATCTAATGCTTCATCGTCGTTCACGGACGTATACGTAACCCGGCCTGTTTCTTTTAAATAACTGTGCTCCGGCCCGACTCCCGGATAATCAAGCCCGGCCGACACCGAATAAGCTTCCTGGATTTGCCCGTCGTCATTTTGCAGCAAATACGTTTTCATGCCGTGAAGCACGCCGAGTTTGCCGTCACTTAAAGACGCCGCGTGCTTTCCGGTTCCAAGGCCGGCACCGCCCGCTTCCACACCGAACAATTTTACGGCCTTATCTTCCACAAACGGATAAAACATGCCGATCGAATTGCTGCCGCCGCCGACACAGGCGACAACTGCATCGGGAAGTCTGCCTGTCTGTTCTGTAATCTGTTTTTTCGTTTCTTTTCCAATCACACTTTGGAAATCGCGGACAATTTGCGGAAACGGATGCGGGCCGACTGCTGAACCCATAATATAGTGCGTGTCTTCCACATGGGCAACCCAGTAGCGGAGCGCCTCGTTAACCGCATCCTTCAATGTGCCGCTGCCCTGCGCCACACTTTCGACCTTTGCGCCGAGCAATTCCATTCTGAATACATTGAGCTTTTGCCGGCGGATGTCTTCTTCCCCCATAAAAATCATGCATTCAAGCCCGAGCAATGCGCACACGGTTGCTGTTGCCACCCCGTGCTGGCCGGCGCCCGTTTCAGCAACGACTTTCTTTTTTCCCATTCTAAGCGTTAGCAGTGCCTGGCCGACTGTGTTGTTGATTTTATGCGCGCCGGTATGATTCAAATCTTCGCGTTTCAGGAAAATTTTCGGGCCGCCGCCAAGCTTTGTTAAGTTTTCTGCAAAATAAAGCGGGGTTTCACGGCCGACATACTGCTTTAGCAGTTTCTCCAATTCTCTATGAAAAGCCGAGTCGTTCATGGCTTCATGATAAGCCTGTTCGAGTTCGTTTACAGCCGGCATCAGGGTTTCCGGCACGAATCTCCCCCCGAAAGTCCCGAAACGCCCGTTTGTATCAGGCAGTTTGTATGTTTGCATCATTGTCACGCTCCTCTAATTTTTGAAATGCTTTTCTTGCTGCTTGCACAAAGGCTTTGATTTTATCCGGGTCTTTTTCCCCGTTTGTTTCCACCCCGCTTGAAACGTCGACGATATGCGGCCGGACAGCAAGGATCGCGGCTTCGGCATTTTCCGGTGTGAGCCCGCCGGCAAGCACTACCGCCCGCTCATCCGATAGCGCCTTTGCCAGTTCCCAGTCAAACGCCTTTCCGTTACCGCCGCGATATTTTCCGCCGGCACTGTCCAAAAGCACCAGATCGCACCGATAATGGTGTATCGCTTCGAGATCAGCATCTGTCCTTACCGGGAAAGCCTTGATCACCGGATAAGGCATTTGCGCGGCGTCCTCTGCTGTTTCATCGCCGTGCAGCTGCAGGTAATCGAGCCCGGCCCGCTCTGCAATTTCCGCCATTTTTTCGGGAGATTCATTAACGAATACGCCCACTTTTTCGACATGTTCCGGCAACGCTTTTGCAATCTGTGCCGCCTTTTCTGGTGTAATCTTCCGTTTGCTTTCGGCAAAGACAAAGCCGATCATGTCCGCCCCCGCGCAGACAGCCGCCCGGGCCGCTTCAAGCGTGCGAATGCCGCAAATCTTTACCTTCCTTTTTTCCGGGACACCGGCCAGCTTTTTCATTGCCGTTTGCGGGTCGTTTGTGCGCATAAGCGTTTCTCCGACTAAAATCCCTTTTGCCCCGGCATGTTCAGCGCGAACGACATCTTTCCGGGTGCGGATGCCACTTTCACTGATCACCAGTACATCCGGATTTGAGATTTTTGGCGCAAGCTTTTCGGCAACGCCGAGATCAACTTCAAACGTCTTTAAATTGCGGTTGTTGATGCCGATGATCCGGGCCCCTGTTTTAACAGCGGTTTCCAGTTCCGCTTCATTGTGCACTTCAAGCAGCACTTCAAGACCGGTGTCCCGGGCGTAATCGTACAGCTGCCGGAGCCTTTCGGGGGAAAGAGCCGCTGCGATCAGGAGAATCACGCTTGCACCATACGCTTTTGCCCGGTCGATCTGAATTTCATCGATAATAAAGTCTTTGCAGAGCACCGGAAGCCGGACTGCATCGCTTACGGCTTTCAAATCTTCCACTGACCCTTTAAAAAAGGCTTCATCCGTTAAAACGGAAATGGCGCCGGCGCCTGCTTTTTCGTAGGCAAGTGCCTGCCGGATTGGATCCACGGCCGTCCGGATATCCCCTTTTGATGGGGAGGCCCGTTTGATTTCAGCAATGATGCTTGTTTTTTCGGCCTGCATAAATGTTTCATAAAGAGAAGGGGCTTTGCGCGCGTCTGGGGCAAAAGCCTTTCCTGCAGCTTTGATACGGGCCACTTCTTTTTCTTTTTCGGCTAAAATCTTTTCTAAAAATGCCATTTAAATCGCCTCCTGCGTGAGTTTCCGGCTCGCTTCAATGAGCGCGTGCAGTTTTTCAAGTGCCGCGCCCGATTCGATTGCCTGCTCCGCAATCTGGATCCCTTCTTTTACCGTCTCTGCCCGCCCCGCAGCAAAGAGCGCAAGCCCGGCATTGAAGAGCACCGTATCACGATAAGCACCTTTTTCCCCCTTTAATACTGACAGCAAAATATCGCTGTTTTTTTGCGCATCGCCGCCGCGGATCGCTTCAACCGGGTAATACGGCAAACCGACCTCTTCCGGCGTCAACGTAAACGTGGTAATTTTCCCGCCGTCAAGCAGTGCAAAATGGTTTTCCCCCGATAAAGATGCTTCATCAAGATAGCCGGCGCCATTGACAACGAGCGCGCGTTTTCTGCCAAGGCGGCCGAGTACTTCTGCCATTGTCCTGAGCATATCGCGTCGGTAAAGCCCGAGCAGTTGTGTTTCCAGGTTCATCGGGTTTGTGAGCGGGCCGATCAGGTTAAAAATCGTCGGAATCCGCAAATCTTTCCGGATTTTCATCATTTTTCCGAGGGCCGGATGGACATTCGGGGCAAACAGGAAGACGATGCCGATTTCTCTCAGCAAGCCTTCAATTTCTTCCGCCGGGAAAGACAAGGAAATCCCGAGCTTCTCTAGGACATCGGCGCTCCCGGTCTGGCTTGAGACGCTGCGGTTGCCATGTTTGGCAACTTTCACGCCGCTTGCCGCCAGCACAAACGCGGAGGTCGAGCTGATGTTAAAACTGTGGCTGCCGTCCCCGCCCGTCCCGCAGTTGTCCATAAGCCCTGGAACGTTGCATGGAACCGGCACGGCTTTTTCACGGATCACTTCGACCAGCCCGGCAATTTCTTCCGCCGTTTCGCCTTTACATTTCAAGGCGGCTAAAAATGCGCCCATCTCCCCTTCTGTCACTTCATCAGAAAACAGTGCGCGAGAGGCTTCCCGCATTTCTTCAACCGTCAGCCCTTCTTGTGCCAAAATTTTTTCAAGATACGGTTTCAACTTTCTCATCCTTTCTGATTTCGCGTAAAAAGTTTTCAAGCATCTGTTTACCGGTTTCCGTCCCGATCGACTCGGGATGAAACTGGACGCCGAAACACGGGGCGGATTTATGTTGAATGGCCATGATTTCGCCGTCATCAAGAGATTCGGCAACCACTTCCAGGACTTCCGGGATCTTTGTCCGGTCCATGACAAGCGAGTGGTAGCGCATCACTTCGACCGGATCCGGCTGCCCGCTGAAAATTCCTTTCCCGCCATGGCGTACAAGGGAAGTTTTGCCATGTTTGATTTCTTTTGCTTTTGTGATCCCTGCCCCGAACGCTGCGGCAATTGCCTGATGGCCGAGACAGACGCCGAGCATTGGGACTTGCCGGTAAAATGTTTTTACAGTTTCAATGGAAATGCCGGCATCTTCCGGCACGCCGGGCCCCGGTGACAGGACAATCGCTTCCGGCTTGAGCCTTCTGATTTCATCTATGGTGATCCGGTCATTGCGGAACACCTTTACTTCCTCCCCAAGTTCGCATAAATACTGGTACAAGTTGTAAGTGAACGAATCATAGTTATCGAGCAATAAAATCATGCGTCTGTACCTCCAGAATCGATCTCGCCTTGTTGAGCGTTTCTTCATACTCTTTTTCCGGATCGGAATCGTACACAATGCCCGCGCCCGACTGCAAATAAGCGGTGTTGTCTTTAATCAAGAGCGAGCGGATGGCGAGTGCAAAATCAATGTCGCCGTTCAGATTGATATAGCCGACCGCGCCCGCGTACATGCCGCGCTTCAGGCTTTCCAGGCTGTTGATAATCTGCATCGCGCGGATTTTCGGCGCGCCTGATACCGTGCCGGCCGGAAGACAGGAGATGAGCGCGTCAATTCCGCTAAAACCGTCCCGCAATTTCCCCCGCACTTCCGAAACGATATGCATCACATGCTGGAACCGCTCGACTTCCATATATTTTTGCACCCGGATGCTGCCGGGCTCGCACACCCGGCCGAGGTCGTTCCGGCTCAGATCAACGAGCATTTTATGTTCAGCGAGTTCTTTCTCATCGTGTAAAAGCTCGCTTTCAAGGCGCTCATCTTCTTCTAAGGCATTGGCGCGCGGGCGCGTTCCCGCAATCGGGTTCGTATATACCACACGCCCCTTCGTTTTGATCAGGCTTTCCGGCGATGCCCCGAGGACGACATAGCCGCCGAAGTCGAGATAAAACATATACGGGGACGGGTTCGCTTTCCTTAACTTCCGGTAAAAATAGAACGGGTCGTGTGAGAGCGTCCCTTTCATGCGCTGTGAGAGGACAACCTGGAAAATGTCCCCGTTTTCGATATGCTGTTTTGCGGTTTCGACCATCTTCATAAATGCCTGCTTTTGAATGGCCGGGGCAAAATCAACCGGGCCATAGTCGACAAATGGTTCTGCGCTCGTCTGCTGGCGAATCGCTTTTTCCATTGCCGCAAGATTTTTTTCTATTGCTTCTCCGTCTTCCCCGGTTGAAACAAGGTAGACGGTCTGGCTTTTATGGTCGTAAACAGCTATGTTTTGGTACAGCATCAAATGCAGATCCGGAATTCCTGTTTCATCTTCCGGCACATGGCCGATCTCTTCATACTGGCGGATGGCGTCATAGCCGATATAGCCGACCGCCCCGCCGTAAAACGGAAAAGGAAGCTGAATGCCAAGACGCGGCAACAGATCTTTGACAAGATCGAGCGGCTTTCCTTTTTTTATTTCGCGCCTCCCCGTCATCCGGTCAATCACTTCCAGCTCATCATCCCGCCCGATGAACGCTTTTACCGGATCAGCCCCGATAAAAGAAAACCGGCCGTTGCTGTCATTTGGCAGCGAACTTTCGAACAAAAACTTGCATTTTCCTTTCAGTCTCGTAAAAATCATGATAGGCGTTAAAACATCGCCGTTTAGCTTAACCATTTTGTATTGCATCCGTCCGCTCTCCTTTTTTATTAATGGTCACAACTAGGTGGTTTTTCGCGCTCCGACTGCCACCTGGCTGAACCGGGTGAATATCCTTCACTTAACAGGCGGGTTCCGATTACAGATCCCGGCTAAATAAAAAACGTCCTCTGCCCGCAGCTAGATGCTGCAGGACAGAGGACGTTTTCCAACGCGGTGCCACCTCTCTTGAAAGGATTTAAAACCTTTCCGCTTATTCGGGTACGGAGCAAGCCACTCTTTATACCCTATCCCGGTAACGGGGGAAGCCGTGTTTCCCTACTGCACAAGTTCAGGAAACCTCTCGTAAGCCCATTCTGCAAAGGCAGTCGTGCCGGACTCCCACCTGCGCCGGCTCTCTGGGACGCTTGCCATTTGCATACTCTTCTTACTCAGCGATTTTCTTTTATGAGATTTTTAACGGAACGCAAAAAGGGTTCCCAATCCATGCAAAGGACGGGGAACCCGCGGTGCCACCTTTATTGGCTTGATCAGCCCGGCTTTGACGGTATCAGGGAAAAAACGTAATACCTGCCTCTTGTAACGATAAGGCATTCGCCAAAGCCTACTCCGGAATCGTTTCGGTTTGGAAGCTCGGAAGCCCATTCGCCTGCACGTCATCACCGGTTCGCACCACCCACCGGCTCTCTTCGGAATCCACACAGGTTACTCTTCTTCTTCATCGCCTGAAAAATGTTTCATTGATTGATTATTATCTTAATGCTGAAAATAAGAATTGTCAACCTTCATTTCAAAAATTTTTTTATTTTTTTCAGCCCATTTTTCCAAGTAACATTTGGCGGACAAACCTTGTCTTCCTTGTGAAAAAGTGACTTGGCCTACCCGGGAAAAAATACGCGAAAGGGCACGCATGGCCACTTCGTTCGAAGAAGGGGTCCGGTTAGGACATTTTACTTTGCACATTCATCATTGTTTAGACCACTGTATTCTTCCAATCAACATCCTAACGCAAAATATCGATCAAGTTCTTATTGGCTGCATTTTTAGCCGGCAATATGCCAAATAGAATGCCGACAAAGGTAGAGACGCAAAAAGCGAGTAAAAAGCTTCCTACACCGATCACGGCACGGAAAGGTAAGAAGAGCGAAATAAGCCACGCGAGTCCACCACCTATCCCAAAACCAATCAAGCCGCCTATTCCCGTCAACAACACCGCTTCCAAAAGGAACTGGAATAAGATATTCTTTGGGGTTGCGCCGATAGCGAGACGAATGCCAATTTCCCGGGTACGCTCAGAGACAGAAATATACATCATGTTCATTACACCAATCCCAGCAATAAACAGCGAAATCCCGGCAATTGCGCTAATGAAGTAGGGTGAACTGTTAATGACTGATCCAATGCCGTTTAAGCCCCTCCTGCCGGAAATCTATTGGATGATATTCGCCAAGCCGGCATCTTTTCCTGCAGAAAAGCAAAAATTCGGACAAAATTTAATTTCGGAAAACGGCTTATGCTGCTGGATGCCCGGTCCCCCCATGAAAAGCCCGGCCCTTGCCGGCTGCTTTTTAGCGGAAGAATTCCGGGCAGTATGCAGCAGCTGAAAGCAAACAGTCCTTTTCGAGTTTTCCCCTGCAGGAAGCCTTTCAGAAATCCGTTAAAAAAGCCTTGTTTTGCTATGCACGTTCCAAATCTCGCCTGCATACCTGAGCACGGTATAATCAGAGGAAAATACGCCGGCATTGGCAATATTGACGAGTGCCATCTCCTGCCATTTGAGCGGATCGCGGTAAAGCTTGTCCACTTTTTTCTGCGCCAGCGCGTAATCCTCGAAATCTCTTAATACAAAAAACTCATCCCCGTATTTAATCAGGGAATCAAAGATATCCCGCCCTTCCGCCTGCACCCCGGGAATCGAGCCGTCAATCAGCGCATCGAGCACACGGTGCAGCACCGGATTGTTCTTATAATAATCATAAGAATGATAAGACATGTCATGGTAATATTGGAAAACTTCCTGATCGGTCAGCCCGAAGAGGATAATATTATCCTCCCCGACGAGATCGCGGATTTCGACATTGGCACCGTCCAGCGTGGCCAATGTGACCGCGCCATTGAGCATAAATTTCATATTGCTCGTCCCGGACGCTTCCTTGGATGCGAGTGAAATCTGTTCGCTCACGTCAGCCGCCGGGATGATCCGCTCGGCCAGCGACACACCGTAATTTTCAATAAAAACGATCTTCAGCCTGTCCCTCACTGCCGGGTCATGGTTAATCAGATCCGCCGCTGCGTTTATCAGCTTAATGATTTCCTTGGCATAGGTGTAACTCGGTGCCGCTTTGCCGCCAAAAATGAAGACGCGCGGGTAAATATCTGCTTCCGGATCATCCTTCAATTTAAAATACAAGCTTAAAATATGCAAAAGATTCAGCAGCTGCCTTTTATAAGCATGGAAACGTTTGACCTGCACATCAAAAATGGCATCTGTCCGGATGGCAAGCCCTGTCGTTTTCCCGATATAGTCCGCGAGCCGCTGCTTATTGGTTTGTTTGATTTCGGCAAGTTGCCTGAGTGCGCTTTCGTCGCGGCGGAAAGGTTCGAGCATTTTCAGGTCAGTCGGTTTCGTCGCCCACTCCCTGCCGATTTTGCTGTCAATAAAACTACGCAGCGGTTCATTGGAAAGCAGCAGCCAGCGCCGGTGGGTAATGCCGTTTGTTTTATTGTTAAATCTGGACGGGAAAATGCAGTAGAAGTCACGAAGCACTTTTTCTTTCAAAATATTCGTATGGAGCTTTGCCACCCCGTTGATGCTGTGGCTCCCGATGATCGCAAGGTGTGCCATCTTCACGCTTCCGTCCGAAATCACCCTTGTCCGCTCAATCTTATCCCGGTCATACAAACGGGCCATATCCTCTGTATAGCGGCGGTCAATTTCGCAAATGATTTGATAAATGCGCGGCAAAAGCTGTGCCATCATATCTGTCGGCCAGCTTTCCAGCGCTTCGGACATAATGGTATGGTTGGTATAGCTGAGCACTTTTACCGTCACATCCCATGCCGGTTCCCAGCCCATCCCTTCCTCATCCAGTAAAATGCGCATCAGTTCGGGGACACACAATGCCGGGTGTGTATCATTGATGTGGATGGCGACTTTTTCGGCCAGATGCGCAATCGGCAGGCCGAGTTTTTTATAGGTGCGGATAATGCTTTGAATGCCGGCCGAGACGAAAAAATATTCTTGCTTCAAACGCAACAGGCGCCCTTCATAATTGGAATCGTCCGGATACAGCACTTCGGAAATGCTTTCGATCCGGCTCTGCTGCTGAATAAAAGCATGGTACTCCGTGTTCGCATCCTGCAGCGGCATTTCTGCCGACCACAATCTTAAAGTGTTGACCGTGTTGTCCCCGTAACCGATTACCGGGGTATCATACGGCACGGCAAGCACCGTTTCTTCATTTTCATAATGGGGGACAAAATGTCCCGATGCGTCTTTCTCAAGCCGGACGTTGCCGTAAAACCGCACATTTACCGCCTTGTTCAGCCGGCGGGTCTCCCACACATTGCCATTCCGCAGCCAATTTTCAGGCAGTTCGACCTGGTAGCCGTTGACAAACTTCTGCCTAAAAAGCCCGTACTTAAAACGGATACCGTTTCCGTGCCCGGGGATCGCATGTGTCGCCATTGAGTCGATGAAACAAGCTGCCAGCCGGCCAAGCCCGCCGTTTCCCAGCCCGGCATCCAGTTCCACCTGTTCCAATGCCTCGAGTTCCATCCCCATTTCTTGAAGCCCCGCCCGGACTGTATCGAGAATGCCAAGGTTGAACAAATTGCTTTTCAACATCCTGCCGAGCAAAAATTCCATTGAAAAATAGTAAACTTGTTTCTCCCCTTTTTCCAAGTAACGCTGATTCGTGTTCCGCCATTCTTTCGCTGCATATGAACCGATCAATTTTCCGAGTGTAACATACTGTTCTGTCAAATCAGATTTTTCCACATCCATTGTGAAGCAGTCCGACAGCATCTTTTCGAAATCGGCCTTAAATTGTTCCTTTGTGAGTTCCATCCCATTTCCTCCCGTTTTTGCCCGTCCTGCAGCCCTTTCTCCGGAGAGGCCCAGAGCCGTTCCTGCACTATTTTTTCAAATGCTGATTCTTCATTTTCCTGATTTTCAAGATTTTATAAATCGCAAATCCGGCGGCACAGAGAAAAATAAGCCAGCCCAACTGAAAAACCACATCAGGCCAATTGACATATTGATGCATGCTTTTCTCTTCCCCCATATAAGGTCATTTCCTTTTTCAAAAAATTTGTTCATCCGCTTCATAGTTTTATTTTAAAGGACGCCGGAGCCATTGTCACCGAAAATATTTTGCCGGCGCTCCGAAGCCCTTTTGTGGCCGCTGCTCCATCGTTTTCTCGCGTGGCAACTGCCACGGCCGTTGTGCGGCGGGCAAAATTCATCCCCCAAAATTCCCGCACTTGCATTGCCTTTTGCTTTGCCCGGGCGGAACCCGTTTTCATTTGAATCCATGCGCCAAAAAAAGCGCCTAAAGCAGGATTCCTGCTTTGGGCGCTTCTTCTTTAAAACTTGTATTTCTTCACCATTTCCTGCAAGTACTCCGCCAGATAGGACAACGCTCTGGCCGAATCGCTGATGTCATCCATCGATTTCAGGTGGCTTTCAATGGAAGCGGCCATTTCTTCGGTTGCCGCCGCATTTTCTTCAGCAATTTGGGCAAGTTCGTTCGCAGTCGAAGTCACTTCCTGGACGGAGGCGGAAATTTCTTCCGAGATCGCCGCCATTTCTTCTACTTGCGGTGTGATTTCTTTCATCCCGTTCATGATCGTGTCAAATTTTCCGATCGAATCTTTGGAACGTGACACGCCGGCTTCCACATCTTTGGACACTTGTTCCATTTCGCGGACGGAATCTTCCGTATCATGCTGGATTTGCGTAATCAGCTTTTCAATTTCTTTGGTCGAGTTTTGCGACTGGTCGGCCAGTTTCCGGATTTCGTCTGCCACGACCGCAAACCCTTTTCCGTGCTCGCCCGCCCTTGCCGCTTCAATCGCTGCATTTAAAGCAAGCAAATTCGTCTGGGCCGCAATTCCTTTTATCACTTCTGTAATTTGGCTGATTTGCTTCGAATTTTCAAAGAGTGCCTGGATTTTTGCGTTAGATTGCGCGACAGAACCGGCAATGGACTTCATTTGTGCAACCGTCTCACGGACAGCCTCGCCGCCTTGTTTCGCATGTTCAAGCGTGGCATTGGACAGGCTGGAAATCGCCATCGTGCTGTCGGTTACTTTTTCCATTGCTTTTGCGATTTCGCTCATCGCCTGGGCGCTGTTTTCCGTGCCGTTCGTCTGTGTTTCCGCACCGCTTGCAATCTGGGCAGCAGCGGAGTTGATTTCATGGCTTGCCTGCGTTGTATTTTCCGCATTTGCCTTCAGCTCTTCGGAAGAGGAAACGACCATCTCCGCGCTTTTATCGACCTGGTCGAGAAGGTCGCGCAGGCTGTCCTGCATTTTTTTAAAACTTACAGCCAGTTCACCGACTTCATCTTTTTTCCGGATATCAATTTCCTCTGTTAAGTCCCCTGAGGAAATTTTTAATGCTGCTTCTTTCAGGCGGTTAATCGGCCGTGTCACAGACCGGATGACAAAATAGGCTAATACCGTACCGAGAACGAGAAAAATGACGATGACAAGAATCATCCGGTCAATGATCGGCTGTACAGCTTTGCCGACCTCATCGGCATACATTGTCCCTGCAATTTTCCAACCCGTCAGGCTGTCGGTTGTATAAACCATCACTTTTTCCTTCCCCTGATACGTATAGGAAGTGTGTCCGGAAACATGGTTAAATACGGTATCATACACTTTTTCTTTTGCATACGCCCCCGGTTTTCTTCCCGGCATCACGACGATGCGGCGGGCCGGGTCTACAAGCACCGCATACCCGTTTTTCCCGATTTTGATTTCTTTTGCCATTTTTTGGATCGCGCTCATTTTCAGGGCAACTGCGACAACCCCGGAGTTGTCTTGCGTCGTTTTGGCAATGGTGACAATCGTTTCCCCCGTGGTCGCGTCCTGGTACGGGGCTGTCACAATCGCTTTTCCGGGCTGTTCCATCGCTTCCTTATACCACGGCCTTTGCCTTGGATCATAACCTGCAGGCACGTTTCTATCAGGTTGGATCATCATTTTTCCGGATGATGTCCCAACAAAAACATTCAGGACATTGTTATGCAGGTCTGCGTACTGGCTGAACATCGACTTGATTTCGGACGGTTTTTTTTCCGTTTGGGCCGAAATTTTTTTAGAAAAATAATCCACATCGTCCATGCGCGGCTGGATCGCATCATGGATGATATTCTGCAACAGATTGACATTTTCCGTAGCGGCATTCAGCATTTGCGATTGGACTTCACTTCCTGCTGATTTTATTGAAAAATATCCGATCAGTACAGATGGAACGAGCAGGATCGCGAGGATAGAAACAATCAATTTCGCTTTCATATTCCATCGTACATGTTTTTCTACCATCTTTCGCATAACAGGGCAACTCCTTTAATCATTTTCATAGCGGATATCACTAATTCTTTTATCGTACCTTTTAGTCACTTTTTCATAGGTCTTTATACCCGGAAACATGCGTGCAAATAATTGATAAGGCTTACAGGCTGAAGGGATGACGGTTTTTGCAAATGTGAAAAGTTTATGGCAGGAATTACCAGAATAAGCAGGAAATTTTTTATGATATATCGAATATATGATTTAATGGAATAAAGGAGGGAGTTTGATGGCGGAAAGAACCATGATTATTGCAGAAAATCTTGCCCCCGGCCTGCTTGGTGAAATCAGGAAACTGGTTCCGGAATGGCGCACACTGGCCGGAAAAGATCCGGCGCATTGGCAGAGTGAAGTGAAGAAAGCTGAAGTGATTGCGAGCTTTCGAAAGAAAATGGAAAAAGATGCATTATCGGAAGATTCCGCTCTCCGCTGGGTTCAAAGCTGGAGTGCGGGGGTGAACAGTTTCCCGCTCGAACAATTTGAGAAAAAGGGGATCTTTCTGACTTCCGCAAGCGGCATCCACGCCTATCCGATTTCTGAAACCATTTTTGCAATGATGCTGGCATTGACAAGGAAAATCCATACATATGTCAGATATCAAACGAAAAAGAAATGGGACCATGCCGGGTTAAAACTGGAAATGCACGAAAAGGTGATCGGCATTATCGGTGTCGGGGAAATCGGGCTTGAAACGGCAAAAATTGCCAAAGCCTTCGGGATGAAAGTGCTGGGCGTGCGGCGTTCCGGTGCGCCTGCCGGGTTTGTAGACGAAATGTATACCAACGGGCAGCTCCATGATATGCTTCCGCTTTGTGATTATGTCGCCGTCTGCCTGCCGCTTACGAAAGAAACGTACCATTTATTCGGGAAAGAGGCATTTGCCCGGATGAAGCCGTCTGCATTTTTTATCAATATCGGCAGAGGGGAAATCGCAAATGAAAAAGAACTGGCCGATGCCCTTGCCTCCGGCGAAATTGCCGGCGCCGGGCTGGATGTGTTTGAAAAGGAACCGCTCCCTGAAGACAGCCCGCTTTGGGAGCTGGAAAATGTGATCATCACCCCGCACACCGCCGGCTCAACCGAACATTACGACGAACGGGTTGTCCGGGATATCTTCATCCCGAATTTAAAACGGTACCTCGCTGGCGGCAAGCCGGACATTCATCTTGTCGACTACAAAAAAGGTTATTAACCTTTTTGCGCGAATCAAAAAATACGATGATTTTTAAATTATTTCATTTTTCCCTTTACAGAACTAAAACCAGCTGTTAGAATATTTAGCACAGAGCAAAATGATATTCGAAAAGTAATGATGAAGAAGGCGTATTTGCAAAAAGCCGCAGAGAGTCGGTGGTTGCTGCGAACCGATGCTTTTGCTGATACAATGCCCAGCGCTTCTGAACTGGCCGGCCGAAAGTGATGTAGGCCGCACCCGGCATATGCCGTTATTTTCCCAGAGGCTGCCGTACGCAGCAAATGAGGGTGGCACCACGGTACATGACGTCCCTCCTCCACAAGGATTTCTTTGTGGCGGAGGGACGTTTTATTTTAATTTTATATTGGAGGATTGACGTACTCATGCTTTTTTGTAAGGAATCGCTATTCACACCAGGCCCAACACCCGTACCGGACCGTGTAAAACAGGCCATGAACCAGCCTATGGTCGCCCACCGCAGTGAAGTCTTTTCAAATAGCCTGAAGCAAGTGGCGACAAAACTGATGCCGGTCTTTGGCACAAAAGAACCGGTGGTTGTCATTGCCGGCAGCGGGACATCCGCACTGGAAAGCGCCGTCTGCAACGTTGTCCATGAAGGCGACCATGTCGTTGTCGTTGTCACCGGCGTGTTCGGGGAGCGTTTTGCTTCCATTTGCGAATCATACGGCGCCCATGTCCACCGCCTCAATATAGAATGGGGAACCGCCTGCCGCCCGGAACAGCTGGAAACGTTCCTTAAGGGGCTAAAAGATCCGGTCAAAGCGGTTTTTGCCACCTATTGCGAAACATCCACATCGGTGTTGAACCCGGTGAAAGACCTTGGCGCCGTTGTAAAACGGCTGACCGATGCCTTGTATATCGTTGACGGCGTCAGCTGCATTGGCGGCGTGCCCGCGGATATGGAAGATTACCAGATTGATATCCTTGTTTCCGGTTCGCAAAAAGCGCTCATGCTGCCGCCGGGCCTTGCCTTTGTCGCCGTCAATAAACGGGCCAAAGAGGCAATCAAGAACGGACCGGAAAAACGGTTTTATCTCGACTTGAACCGGTATATCGATTCATATGATGAAGCCGTGACAACACCGTTCACCCCGCCCGTTTCCCTCGTGTTTGGCGCGGAAGAAGTGTGCCGGATGATTGAGGAAGAAGGCTGGGGCAATGTCATCAAGCGCCATGAAATTTTGCGCGATATGACCCGCGCCGGCGTGAAAGCTTTGGGCCTTCCGCTCCTTGTCGAAAACGATGCGGATGCTTCGCCGACCGTCACAGCGGTGAAACCGGATGGCGAACAGGCCGGGGCAATCAAAAAATATTTGCAGGATCATTTTTCAATGGTCGTCGCAAGCGGGCAAAAACAGCTGAAGGGAAAAATTTTCCGGATTGGCCATATGGGGTACAGCACCCCTTTTGACGTGATCAACGTTTTAACCGCGCTGGAAATGGCGGTACACGAACTGAACGGAAGGGATACATTCGGCATTGCAGTGAAAAAAGCGGAGGAGGCATGGAAAGCGCATGTTTAAAATTTTGGTAACGGATAAAGTAAGCGAAGAAGGCTTGAAAAAACTGTATGCGCACAAAGATTTTTTAGTTGAGCACCAGCCGGGCATTGCGCCGGAAGATTTAAAAGCCAGGATCGGCCAGTATGACGGGCTGATTGTGCGGAACCAAACAAAAGTGACAAAAGACATCATTGAGGCATCCGGCAATTTGCGCGTCATTGCAAGGGCCGGGGTCGGCGTTGACAATATTGATGTCGATGCTGCGACGAGAAAAGGGATTATTGTCGTCAATTCGCCGGGAGGAAACACGATTTCCGCAACGGAGCATACACTCGCCATGATGCTTTCCCTTTCCCGCAATATCCCGCAGGCACACAAGTCCGCATCCGCGGGAAAATGGGAGCGCGAAAAGTTCAAAGGCGTCGAGCTTTTCAAGAAAACGCTCGGCGTAATCGGAACGGGCAAAATCGGGACAGAAGTGGCGAAACGGGCAAAAGCATTCGGAATGGCCGTGCTCGGGTACGACCCGTATTTAACCGAAGAACGCGCGGCCAAGCTTGGCATCAAAAAAGCAACGCTTGGCGAAATTGCCGCCCGGGCTGATTTCATCACGCTCCATACGCCGCTGATGAAAGAAACGAAGCATTTGATCAATGAAGCATTTTTGGCAAAAACGAAAAAAGGTGTCCGCATCATCAATTGCGCACGCGGCGGGCTCGTTGACGAACAGGCGCTGCTTCAGGCGCTTCAGGAAGGCCGCGTTGCAGGGGCCGCCTTGGACGTTTTTGAAAACGAGCCGGACATCACACCGGGGCTTTTGGAACTGCCGAATGTTATTGTAACCCCGCATCTCGGCGCGTCGACCCGCGAAGCACAGGTCCGGGTGGCGGCGGATGTCAGCGACGAAATCATCCATATCTTTGAATCTGAGGAAATCCGCAATGCCATCAATATGCCGCAAACTTCCGGGGAAAACCGCGAACGGATGGAACCGTTCCTCCTTCTTGGCGAACAGGTGGCACAGCTCGGCATCCAGCTTTTGGATGAAGCGCCGGAAAAAATTGAAATTACGTACGCCGGCGAGCTTTTGGATGAAGATACAAAACTGCTGACAAGAACGATCATCAAAGGGATCCTGGCGCGCCACCTCGGCAGCACCGTCAATCTTGTCAATGCCCTTCATCTCTTAAAGGAACAGGGCTTGACATACAATCTGCAGCGCAATGCGTCGTTTAAGGGCTTTTCCAATTATCTGGAACTGGCGCTGTATAAAAAAGGCAAACAAGTGAATATCGGCGCTTCGATCATTAACGGGTTCGGCGGCCGCATCGTGAAGCTGAACGATTACCGCGTCGATCTCCGCCCGGAACAGCACCTTCTTTATATCCGGCATCTGGACATCCCGGGCATGATCGGCCGGGTCGGTTCGATTCTCGGCAGCAACGACACGAATATCGGCACGATGCAGGTGGGCCGGAAAGAAATCGGCGGGGAAGCGATCATGGTGCTCACGCTCGATAAAACCGCAAGCCGGCAAGTGCTGGACCAATTAAAAGAGATCATCGGCATTAAAGCCGTCCAGACTTTGGAACTCGCAACCGGCTATACCTTTCAGGAAGAACCTTTTGTAGAAGTATAAATAAAAAGCATTCACGGCAAAACGCTGTGAATGCTTTTTTCGGATACAGGCAAAAACCGGGCTTGTACGGCCCGGCTTTACTTTCCGGTATTATTGGACTTCCATCCTGAGGTCGCCGGCTTTTGCCCAGCCAAACAATTTAAGGAAATGATAGATGCCGAGCGTCGTAAAAATGGGTAAAATCACACCCGCCGCAACATAAGCAAGCAACGCGCCGGTTCCCTGGTTTGCGAGAATATTAAGCGGCGCAATTAATGAATTCAGGCCGAGCCCGCCGAGTTCATACGGCACTTTCAAGTGAAACATCATCGTTGCAACCGGCGCGCAAATGAGCGACGAAACAAACGGCGGAATGACAAGGCGCGGATTTTTCACCAAATTCGGGAACTGGACTTTTGGCGTAATCAAGGACTGTGCAATATTGCCGCCCCAGTCATTTTGTTTCAGCGACATTGCCGTAAAACCGACAAACTGGACCGTACAGCCGATCAGTGCAGCTGCGCTGGATACCGGATCAAGCTGCAACGCAATGGCAAGCGCGGCCGAAGAAGCAGGTGACATGAGCAGGATGCTCCAGACGAGCGATACAACCATTGAACCGAAAAGCGGCGAACCTTGTACAGAGGCCGTAATTTCACCGCTCAGCCATTGCAAAAACGGCGTGGTGACAGCAGCAAGGCCAACGCCGGCAACACCGCCGGCAAGAATGGCGGCAAACGGAATTGCCATCATATCGAGCTTCGTTTTGCCGGACACGCGTTTCCCGACCCACGTTGCAACAACTGCAGCCAGCACAGCACTGACAGGCTGTCCGGTGACAATCGTAATCAAGCCGTCCTGGGTGGTGCCGATCGCGTTTCCGCCGACCGCCGCACAAGCCATCGAACTGAAAATGACCAATGTATTGCCGCCAAGCTGGTATGCAATCCCTGCGCCGATGGCCGGCGCCAACAGCGATTTCGTCGCCGCCCCGATGGCCAAAAAGCCGTCCCAGCCGAGGAATTTCCCGAACGTTTCAAACAAAAGGCCCAGCCCCAAAGTCACGAGCACAGCGTTTGCTACCCCGGCCGATGCTTTATATGCCCTGTCAATTACATAATCTTTAGTTGCTTGTTTCATCTTTCCCACTCCTTGAAATATTCCGAATTAAAAGATCGCCGTTTCTGTTTTATTTTCAGGACTTCAACGATTTCCGCAAAATGAAGGTTCTTACGGGTTTCCACCTTGATTTCTGCTTCTTTTTTTGTGATGTTCAAATATTACATTAATTTTAAAATAAAGTTAACGTTTAATTTTATTTAAAAATATTTTTTTCAAACTTTTCATCCCGTTTTTATAGAGGAACTGGAAAAATTACACTATATTAATAAAGTGATCATGTAAGGTTTCCCTGCAAAAAAAATTTTCGGAAAATGCCGTTTTTCACGTAGCGGAATATCCTGCGAAAAAGAGGCATGCCTCAGCATGCCCCAGCAGTCTACAAAAATATGTTTTTGAGGCCTACTACATTCTCAAAAATATAATCTGCCCCGTGTTCTTCAAATTCGGCTTTTGCTTCTTTTCCGGACAAGCCGGTTAAGATGCCGGCAAATTGGGCGCCTATTTTTTTTGCGGCAAGCAGGTCCGCGAGCGAGTCCCCGACAATCAGGATTTCCTGCCCGTTTTCAAGCGGGAGGCTGCATTCCGCACAGTCGCGGGTGGGCGTGTTTTTCCCTTTTAAAGCAAGCAGGTAGGTAAAAGGATTCGGCTTTGCAAGCGGCGTATGGCCTCCAAGCTCCTCTTCCGCCTTTAAAACGTCGTCCGCCGTCACGATATGCGCCTCATGAAACAGCGGCAGCCAGCCAAGCGCCCGGAACGGCCCGTACGTTTCAAGCTGCGGCCTCCCCGTGCCGACGCCGAGTTTCAGCCCTTTCTCCGCCAAAAAGGAAAACAAGGCACCGATTTTTTCCGGTTCGGCAAGCGGGATCTCTTCATCGAGAAAGCCTTTTTTCCCCGTTTGCACGCTCGGCTTCCCGGTAGAGGCCATAATATTTTGGTCGCCGACATACCATTCCTGGGAAATCTGCTCGCACACCGACCAGAGCGCGCCTTTTTTGCCAAGCTGCGTATCTGTAAGCCCGAAGATTTCATAAGCAAGCTGGTCCAGCACTTTCAACAAATCCTGTTTTGTTTCGGGCCTCTTTGCAAACCAGTTTAAAAATATGCCGTAGTCGGTTTCAACCGGATAGTGTGCAAGCACCCCGCGGATTTCATGAAGCGTTTCATAATCGATTTCACGCGCCAGCCAGCCGCGGATCCGGCCTGCTTCCTTTTCCTTTATTTGCGAAAACAAGTGTAACAGCTGGCAGGTGAACGTCAAATAAATCATATCCCAGTTGGCGTTCATGCCGCGCGATTTTAAAAACCGCAACACTTCATCATGCTGAAAAACATCAGCCCGGATGCGCCTGATTTCCTCATCTGTTAAGGTTGTTTTAAATTGTTCCGGTGCGAGCCCTAAATAATGGCCGCTATGTATCAATTCCCAGACGGTCAAGCCGGATGCGTCAAAATAACGTTCCTCGCTCAGCAATACCCCGTCCACATCAAATAATACCGTTTGAATCATCTCTTCACCTCTTTCCTACATCAGTGTAACAAAGGATGCTATTTTTTTGTATCGTTTTCTCACTTTTCGGCCTGCATTAAAGAAAAGGCGCCCCGGGGCAAGCCTGGTGAACACGCCTGGCATGCCCCGGCCTGCTGGTGCCCGGTTCTAAAGCGAAACAACCTTATGTTTTTTTTTGCCGGCCGCAGCCAGCCGTTTGAAGTGGGAAATTTTATCCAGATCTGCATTTCCGCCGCTTACAACAATGCCAATGTGCTTTCCCGAAACGCCAACTTTGCCGCTTAATACAGCCGCGAAAGCCGCCGCTCCTGCCCCTTCGACAAACATTTTTTCACGTTCGAGCATATAAATGATGGCAATGGCAATGTCTTCATCGCTCACCGTCACGACATCATCCACATACTTGCTGATTAACGGAAAAGTCAGCTGGCCGGTCTCTTTTACAAGAATGCCGTCCGCAATGCCCGAAACATGTTCGAGCCGACTGTTTCCCATCCCTTTAAAGCGGTTATAAACAGCAGGCGCCCCCTCGGACTGCACGCCGATGACGCGGATTTTCGGATCATAATTTTTCAGGAGGCAGGCCATGCCAGCAATTAAACCGCCGCCCCCGACCGGAATCACAACCGTATCAAGATCCGCGCATTGCTGGATCATTTCGAGGGCAATCGTGCCCTGGCCGGCCATCACTTCATAATCGTCAAACGGGTGAATAAACGTTGCGCCTGTGATTTGCTGGTCCAACACAGCTGCTTCATACGCTTCCTGAAAGGATTCGCCGGCCAGCACGACTTCCGCGCCATACGCCTTTGTTGCCAACACTTTGGCAAGCGGCGTTTTTTCCGGCATATATATTTTTGCCTTCAACCCCTGTTTCGTTGCCGAAAAAGCGACACCTTGCGCATGGTTGCCCGCCGATGCCGCAATCACGCCGTTTTTTCTCGCATCCCCTGTCAGGTTCGTAATTTTATTCAGTGCGCCCCTGATTTTAAAAGACCCGGTGCGCTGCAGGTTTTCCATTTTAAAGTAAAGCCTTGTTCCTGTCATTTCATTGAATGTCGCCGATTCGTTCAACGGCGTCCGGTGCACGACCGGCAATAAGTTTTCAAATGCTGCTACAATGTCTTTCGTTTGTAAGAAATCCCCATTGTTCCCGTCACACTCCTGCGTTTTCAGACGCTTCAAATTTTGAAATTTCATCTTCAAGCAATAATGTCAGCCCGATTTCATCCAGTCCCTTTAACAGCATATTCTTCGGATACGGATCAATGTCAAAGTGGATGGACTTTTCTCCCGTTAATACCACTTGTTTTTCAAGATCAACCGTTAAAACGAGCCGTTCTGCCTGTGCCTTGCCAATCAACTCGCGCACTTCTTCTTCCGGCAACTCTACGGTTAAAATCCCGTTTTTCAGACAGTTATTATGGAAAATATCAGCAAAACTTGTTGCGATGACCACTTTAAAGCCGTAATCCTGCAAGGCCCACGGCGCGTGCTCCCGTGAAGAGCCGCATCCGAAGTTGTCGCCTGCCACTAAAATCTGTGCTCCCTCGTATTTCGGATCATTTAAAGGAAAATCTTCCCTTTTATTTCCGTTTTCATCGAAGCGCCAGTTGTAAAACAGGCATTCCCCAAATCCCTTGCGCTCAATCCGTTTCAAAAACTGTTTTGGAATGATCTGGTCGGTATCGACATTTTTTCGGTCCAATGGGAATACGAGCCCTGAAAAAGTTTGAAATGGCTCCATTTGCTTTTGCCCCCTCTCTTCGTATAGATGAATGAATTTTCTTCTGCTACCTGCTGCAAAAGAAGCAGCACGGCATGCCGCCATTTAGCGGACTGGCTCAGGCTGGCCGAGCTTCCGGACATCGACAAATTTGCCGTAAATGGCGGCAGCTGCGGCCATCTCCGGGCTGACAAGATGCGTTCTGGCGCCTGTTCCTTGCCTGCCTTCGAAGTTGCGGTTCGATGTGGAGGCGCATCGTTCTCCGGCCGGGACAATATCATCATTCATGGCAAGGCACATGCTGCAGCCCGACTCGCGCCATTCAAACCCGGCTTCCGTAAATATTTTGTCCAGGCCTTCTTCTTCCGCCTGTGCTTTCACGCTTTGCGACCCCGGAACAATGAGGGCCCGGACCCCTTCTCTTACATGCCGCCCCTTTACAATTTCCGCTGCAGCCCGCAAATCGGCAAGCCGCGAGTTCGTGCACGAGCCGATAAACACGTGCTGGACAGGGATGTCTGTGATTTTCATCCCCGGTTCAAGGCCCATGTATTGCAACGCTTTTTCAACCGCCTGCCGTTCGCCGGGATCGTTGATTTCAGCCGGATCAGGCAGTTTTTCACTGACCGGGAGGCACATGGAAGGGTTCGTGCCCCAAGTGACCTGCGGCTCAATTTCTGCTGCATCCATTTCAAGCGTTTTGTCATAGACGGCGCCTTCATCTGATGCCAGCGAGAGCCAGTATGCCGCTTTTTCTTCAAAATCTTCCTTCGGCGCATATTTCCTTCCGCGCAAAAAGGAAATGGTCGTTTCATCCGGGCTGATCAACCCTGCCCTGGCCCCTGCTTCAATCGACATATTGCAGACGGTCATCCGCTCTTCCATTGACAAATTGCGGATCGCTTCGCCGGTGTATTCGACAATATGGCCGGTGCCGACGCCAATCCCGAATTTGGCAATGATGGCAAGGATTAAATCTTTAGCTGTCACGCCCGGCCCGAGTTTGCCGTTGATTTTGATCTGCATCGTTTTCGGGCGCTTTTGCCATAATGTCTGGGTCGCCAACACGTGTTCCACTTCACTCGTGCCGATTCCGAAAGCAATGGCGCCAAATGCACCGTGCGTGGACGTGTGGGAATCGCCGCATACAATCGTTTTCCCGGGCTGGGTGAGCCCCAGTTCCGGCCCGATGACGTGGACGATCCCCTGGTCCGGATGGTTGATGCCGGCAAGCGGGATGCCGAATTCCCCACAGTTTTTTTCCAAAGTGGACATTTGTTTTTTCGAGACCGGGTCTTTTGAAATCCGGCCCCTTGTTGTCGCAACATTATGATCAACGGTGGCAAAGGTTAAATCCGGCCTCCGCACTTTGCGGCCGTTTATCCGCAGCCCCTCAAACGCCTGCGGGGACGTGACCTCATGGACAAGGTGCAGGTCAATATAGAGCAGGTCCGGCTTCCCTTCTTCGCGGTGGACCAAATGGTTTTCCCATATTTTATCGATAATCGTTTTCGGTGCCATCGTATCACTCCCATCTGCCGCTTTTCGTTTTTTGGAGATCAATCTCCGTTTTGCCAATTCCTTTTTTCATGATTAAAAATCCGTGCTGTTTTTCCATCCAGAAAACGTGCACCGCTGTAAACTGCCACTTGCCAAATCCTTTTTTATTGAAAGATACGCCCTCTTATTGAAAAATGCGCGGACGGGCTGCGCTGTTATTTAATTTTTCGATCAGCCGGTCTGTGAGCTCAATTGTACTGACCACTTTTCCGTTTGCCACCTGCAAATCGCCTGTACAATAGCCGTCTTGAAGCACATCATCCACTGCTTTTTCAATGGCCGCCGCTTCTTTCTCAAGTCCGAACGAATAACGGAGCATCAAAGCCGCTGACAGCACTGTTCCAAGCGGATTGGCTTTTCCCTGCCCGGCGATATCCGGCGCTGAGCCGTGGACCGGTTCATACATGCCGAACCGGTCGGAACGGAGGCTTGCGGATGGCAACATGCCGAGGCTGCCGGTAATCACGGACGCTTCATCGCTTAAAATATCACCGAACATATTCTCAGTTACAATGACATCAAATTGGCCCGGATTTGCAATCAGCTGCATCGAAGTTGAGTCGACAAGCATATGGTTCAATTCCACGTCCGGATACTTTTTCGCGGTTTCTTCCGCAATTTCGCGCCACATTCTGCTTGATTCCAGCACATTCGCCTTATCGACGGATGCCAGTTTTTTTCTTCTGATTTGGGCAAGCTGGAATGCTTTCTCAATAATTCTTTCAATCTCTTCCCTTGTATAGGCAAGCGTGTCTACCACTTCATTCTCGCCCGGCCCGCGCCTTTCACTCGGGCGCCCAAAATAGAGGCCGCCCGTCAGTTCGCGGACGATAACAAGATCGACGTTTTCCACACGTTCCCGTTTTAAAGGCGATGCGTTTAAAAGTGTGGCATATGCTTTAACCGGGCGCAGGTTCGCAAACAGCCCCATTTCTTTCCGGAGCCCGAGCAGGCCTTTTTCCGGGCGAAGGGAAGCCGGGTTATGATCCCATTTCGGCCCCCCTACCGCGCCAAGCAAAATAGCATCGCTCCTGCGGCAAATGTCAAGCGTTTCTTCCGGGAGGGGCGTCCCCGCTTCATCAATGGCGGCGCCCCCGATCAGCGCATTTTCAAAAACGGCTTCATGCCCGTCATTGTCCAACACTGTTTTTAAAACGCGGATCGCTGCATCCATCACTTCCGGCCCGATCCCATCACCGGGCAGTACGGCCAGTTTCATTTTCATTGTCGTTCCTCCCCGAAAATCACACCTGTACTTGTTTTCTCGATTGCTGTTCCATTGCGTGCGCCCTGTTGATTGCATTTAAAAATGATTTTGCGGAAGCTTCCAGTACGTCTTGGGCAGATCCGCGCCCGCCGCATTCAAACTCCCCGCATTTCACTTTGACAAAAGCATCCGCAAGCGCATCCTGCCCGGAACCGACTGACTGCAGTTTATAATCTTTCAGCTCAATCGGGCCGTCAAACAGCTTGCTGATCGTATGGTAAATCGCCTCAACGCTCCCTGATCCGGTGCTGGCTTCTTCAACAAGCGTTCCTTCCGGTGTTTTGATTCTTACTGTGGCGGTCGGAATATTCAATGTGCCGTACTGCACCTGCACACTTTCCAGTTCATAATGGGCAGCATCTGCCGCATCGGTTTGCTTTTCGGCTAAAATGGCGAACAAATCGTCATCGGTCACTTCTTTTTTCTTATCCGTCAATGCTTTGAAAGCTTTAAACGCTTCGTTCAGTTTTTCCTGGCCAAGATCAAAGCCGAGCGCTGCTGCTCTTTCTTTAAAAGCGTGGCGGCCGGAATGTTTTCCGAGCACAAGCCGGTTGCTTGAGAATCCAACCAGTTCCGGGGTGATGATTTCATATGTCGAAGCCTCTTTTAACACGCCGTCCTGATGAATGCCGGCTTCATGGGCAAAAGCATTGGCGCCGACAACCGCTTTATTGCCTGGTACAACCATCCCGGTCAGTTTGCTGACCAATTGGCTGGTGCGTTTGATTTCATCCAATTTCAAGCGGGTTTTCTTCTTGTAATAATCCTGCCTGATGTGGAGGGCGACCGCCACTTCTTCGAGGGCAACATTGCCGGCCCGTTCGCCGATACCGTTGATCGTCCCTTCCACTTGGAGGACACCGTGTTCAATGGCTGAAAGCGTATTGGCCGTCGCCATCCCGAGATCGTCATGGCAGTGGGCGGATAAAATGACTTTATCAATATTCGGAACGTGCTCCCGGATATAGTCATACAGTGCACCATATTCTTTCGGCGTCGTATAACCGACGGTGTCCGGCAGGTTGATAACATTTGCGCCGGCATTGATCACTTCTGTAATGATCCGGACGAGAAAGTCTTTATCCGATCTCGTCGCATCTTCTGCCGACCATTGCACCAGTGGGAATTTTTGCTTCGCGTATTTCACGGCCTCAACAGCGATGGCTGCCACTTCGTCCGGCGTTTTTCGCAGTTTGTATTGCATATGGATCGGCGATGTGGCCAGAAAAATGTGGATCCTTGGCTCGGCGGAATGCTTCAGTGCATCCCAGGCCGCATCAATGTCCTGCTTGTATGCCCTCGCCAGGCCGGTAACCGAACTGTTCCGGATTGTTTTTGCGATTTTCTCAACCGCTTCAAAGTCCCCTTTTGAAGAGGCAGGAAACCCCGCCTCCATGATATCTACGCCAAGCTTTTCCAGCTGTTTGGCAATTTCGACCTTTTCCACGGTGTTGAGGTTGACGCCTGCCGATTGTTCCCCGTCCCTTAACGTCGTGTCAAAAACATTAACCTTTTGCATTCACAGCCACTTCCTTTTGTTTAATCGGATTTTTGACAAAAGGCATTAAATCGCGCAGTTCTTCACCGACTTTTTCGAGCGGATGATTTTGCTCGCGCGTGTTGATGGCATTGAACATCGGGCGGTTTGTCTGGTTTTCAAGCAGCCATCCTTTGGCAAATGTGCCGTTTTGGATATCTTTTAAAACCTCTTTCATGCGCTTTTTCGTATCTTCATTCACAACGCGCGGGCCGGAAACGAAATCGCCCCATTGCGCCGTATCAGAGATGGAATAGCGCATATTTTTCAGGCCTCCTTCATAGATCAAATCGACGATCAGCTTCATCTCATGACACACTTCAAAGTAAGCGAGTTCCGGCTGGTACCCTGCTTCCGTTAACGTTTCAAAACCGGCTTTGATTAAGGAGGTCAACCCGCCGCACAGGACAGCCTGCTCACCGAACAAATCCGTTTCGGTTTCTTCCTTAAAGGTTGTTTCCAAAACGCCGGCCCGGGCAGCCCCGATTCCTTTTGCATAAGCAAACGCCAGGTCTTTTGCTTCCCCCGTCACATCCTGGTGGACGGCAACAAGCGCAGGCACCCCGGCCCCTTCTTCAAATGTCCTTCTGACGAGATGCCCCGGGCCTTTTGGCGCAACCATAAAGACGTCAACATTTTCCGGCGGGACAATCTGGGTAAAATGGATGTTGAATCCGTGGGCAAATGCGATTGCATTGCCGGGTTCGAGCCCTGCTTCCACTTCTTCTTTGTATACTTTTGTTTGCTGCTCATCCGGCAGAAGCATCATGATGACATCCGCTTCTTTTGCGGCTTCCTTCACAGGCTTAACGGAAAATCCGTCCTGTTCCGCGCGGTTAAACGACCGGCCCGGCCTGACACCGACAATGACGTCAAAACCGTTATCACGGAGGTTTTGTGCATGGGCATGGCCCTGGGAACCGTAGCCAACAACGGCGATTTTTTTCCCTCTCAATGCTTCTTCTTTGATGTCTTTGTCAAGATAAACTTTTGCCATTTTTCATTCTCTCCTTAAGTTCAAGATTTTTATTTTAATAGGGAATACGAGCTTAAATCGGTTACTTGTTTTTGCGAGCCGCGCAGAAATGCGGTCATCCCGGTACGGACCATTTCTTTGATGCCGTACGGTTTAAGCAGGTCAACGAGCGCCTCCACCTTGTCGCTGTCGCCGGTTACCTGGATGGTGACAGATTCCCTGCTGACATCTATGATGGAGGCACGGAACGGTTCGACAAGCCCGCCGATTTCGCTTCTCGTCTGCGGTGTGCTCAATACTTTAATCAAAGCAAGTTCCCGTGAGACGATGGCCTGGCCTGTGATGTCCTGGACTTTGATCACATCGATCAGCTTGTTCAGCTGTTTTGTCAGCTGCTCCGCCTGCCTGTCGTCTTCGACATTGACGACAATGGTCATGCGCGAGATGCCCTCCGTTTCGGTGCGGCCGACCGTAATGCTGTCAATATTAAACTGCCGCTTTGCGAGAACGCCGGTAATTTTGTTCAGCACCCCGCTCTGGTTTAAAACAGTGGCTACAACAATCCGCTTCATGGCTTCACCCCCATCATTTCATGCAAGCCTGCACCCGGCGCGACCATCGGGAACACCGCTTCAAGCCTTTTCACGCGGCAGTCGACAACGGCAGGCCCGCCATCCTCGAAAACAGATTTCAGCACCTGTTCGAGTTCTTCGTTGTTCGTCGCGCGGCAGCCTCTGATGCCGTAGCTTTCCGCAAGTTTGACAAAATCGGGCTGGACCGGGATCGTCGAATAGGAATAGCGCTCTTCGTAGAAAGATTCTTGCCACTGCCGTACCATGCCGAGATACTGGTTATTCACAATGAATATCTTGAGCGGCAAATTTAATTCTTTTACAACGGCAAGTTCCTGTAATGTCATCTGGAAGCCGCCGTCGCCGCTGATCGAAACCACCAGTTGGTCCGGACATGCGATTTGCGCGCCGATTGCGGCCGGAAATCCGAATCCCATCGTGCCGAGCCCGCCGGATGTAATCCACTTGTGCGGCTTTTCAAACCCGTAATACTGTGCCGCCCACATCTGGTGCTGGCCGACATCCGTCGAAATGATCGCATCCCCGTTTGTGTAATGATGGATTCTTTGAATGACATGCTGCGGAGACAATTCCTCGCCGTCATCTTCGTACCAAAGCGGGAAATTTTCGGCGTATGCTTTTACATGGCGGACCCACTCATCCGTGCCGGCGTTTTGCAAATCTTCCGAACAAATCTTCTGCAAGGCTTCCTTTGCATCTGCCACGATCGGGATATCGGTTTTGACATTTTTGCCGATTTCAGCCGGGTCGATATCAATATGGACAACCATTGCATTCGGGGCAAAGTGGGCTAAGTTGCCTGTCAGGCGGTCATCGAACCGGGCCCCGATATTAATGAGCAGATCGCATTCGCAAATGGCCATGTTTGCCGCATACGTTCCATGCATGCCGCCCATGCCGAGAAAAAGCGGGTGGCGGAACGGAAAACTGCCAAGGCCGAGCAGCGTGTTTACGACCGGGATCTGGCACTTTTCCGCAAACTTGAGCAAAAGATCAGACGCCTTCGCATGGAGGATTCCGGCTCCTGCCAATATGACCGGTTTTTCGGAATAAGAGACAGCTTCCACAAGCTTTTTAATCTGGAGCGGATTCGGGCTTGTATTCGGCTGGTAACCGGGGAGATATACTTCCCGGTTTTCTCCCATTTCCACCGTGCCCTGCTGGATATCTTTCGGGATATCGACCACCACCGGTCCAGGCCGGCCGGATTTTGCAATATGAAAAGCTTCTTTGACGACCCGCGGCAAATCCCGCAAATCCCTTACCTGGTAATTGTGCTTGGTAATCGGGGCCGTCATGCCGATGACATCGGCTTCCTGGAAAGCGTCCGAGCCGATGACGGAAGTGCCGACCTGGCCGGTAAAGACGACGAGCGGAAGCGAGTCCATCATCGCATCGGCAATCCCGGTGATCAGGTTGGTTGCCCCCGGGCCCGAAGTCGCAATGACGACACCTGGTTTTCCGCTAACGCGCGCGTAACCTTCTGCCGCGTGAATGGCCCCCTGCTCATGCCGGGCCAGGATATGCCTGACCGGCTGGTTGTAGAGGGCATCGTAAATCGGTAAAACCGCACCCCCCGGATAGCCGAACATGACTTCGACCCCTTCCCGCACCAATAACTGGACAAGCGCCTCAGCACCCGTACATTCTGCTGTTTTCACATTGCCATCCATTCTTGCTTTCGCACACACGATTTAACCTCCTATTCTGATTTGCGCAGGCTCCTTGATTTATCCCAATAAAAAACGCCTTTCTCTCCTTGAAAACGGCAAAAGGAATAATCGTTTTTGCCGGTTTTGCAGGGATGAAAAGGCATCTTTTCATGGTACCACCCAACTTCACAGCGTTCTCACAAACGCCGCCTCATGCAGCATCGTTTACAAAATGCTGCTTTTGGTAACGGGTCCTCCGCTTCATGCGGCCGACCCGGCAAGTCCTAGTAGGCAGAACCGTTCAGACTTGCACTCAGAGGCGATGTCGTGACCGGGGTATTTACCGGGCTCCCAGCATCCCCGGCTCTCTAAAAAATACCTGATCCGATCACTTTGTCCCCGTCAACGTTTTTTGCGGTAATCCGATTTTTAAAACCCCGCCTGTATTCGCGGAAGTCACGAGTGCGGAATATCTTGCCAGGTAGCCGCTTGTGATTTTCGGCTCCGGCTGCACCCAATTTTGTTTTCTTCTTTGCAATTCTTCATTCGGAACATGGAGCTCAATCCTTCTGTTGATTAAATCAATCGTAATGCGGTCGCCGTTTTCAACAAGTGCGATCGGCCCGCCTTCCGCCGCTTCCGGTGAAATATGGCCGACGCAGATGCCGCGGGTTGCGCCGGAAAATCTGCCGTCCGTAATCAAGGCAACGGTTTTGCCAAGCCCCCGGCCCATAATGGAGGATGTTGGCGCGAGCATTTCCGGCATGCCCGGCCCGCCTTTTGGCCCTTCATAACGGATCACGACGACATGCCCTTCACGGACAAGGCCGCTGTCAATCCCTTTTTGAGCCTCTTCCTGGGACTCGAATACAATGGCCTCCCCGGTAAAGGTGTGAATATCCGGATCGACCGCTCCCACTTTGATCACGGCACCGTCCGGGGCAATGTTGCCATACAGGATGGACAAACCGCCGACCGGGCTGTAAGGATTTTCTTTCGGCCTGATCACTTCAGGATTGCGGATTTCCGCATTTTTCACATTTTCATAGATGCTTTTGCCGGTGATCGTCAGCCGGCCGGGGTGAATCGCCCCCTTAATCTTGCAAAGTTCATGGATAATTGCGCTGATTCCGCCTGCAAGGTGGACGTCGTGCATCGAGTAATCCGACGCCGGCATAATTTTTGCAAGATACGGGACTCTTTCCGCCACCTTGTTAATCCGTTCCAAATCGTAGTCAATTCCCGCTTCCCGGGCAATTGCCAGCGTATGCAGAACGGTATTGGTTGAACCGCCCATCGCCATATCAAGCGCGAAAGCATCATCAATCGCTTCTTCTGTGACAATATCGCGCGGCCGGATATCATTTTTGATACAGTTCATTAAATGACCGACGGCTTCCCGGATAATGCGGTGCCGTTCCTCCGACGTGGCAACGATGGTGGCGTTGCCGGGCGGCGTCAGGCCAAGCATTTCCATTAATGAATTCATCGAGTTTGCCGTAAACATGCCTGAACACGATCCGCATGTCGGGCAAGCGCTCGTTTCCAGCATTTTCAGCTCTTCATAACTGATTTTTCCGGATTTATGGGCACCGACGCCTTCAAATACCGATGTAAGGGACAACTGTTTTCCATCCGGCGCCATACCGGCTTCCATCGGCCCCCCGGAAACAAAGACCGCCGGCACATTTGTCCTCACGGCTGCCATCAGCATGCCAGGGGTGATCTTGTCACAGTTTGGAATGTAAAAGACCCCGTCAAACCAGTGGGCGTTGATGACCGTTTCGGCACTGTCGGCAATCAATTCGCGGCTCGGAAGCGAATACCGCATGCCGATATGCCCCATCGCAATGCCGTCATCCACCCCGATCGTATTAAATTCAAACGGGACACCGCCCGCTTCCCTGATGGCTTCTTTTACCACTTCCGCAAACTTATTGAGGTGTTTGTGCCCCGGGATAATATCAATATAAGAATTGCACACCCCGATGAAAGGCTTATCGAAATCTTCCGTTTTCAGCCCTGCTGCATATAAAAGGCTTCGGTGCGGGGCACGGTCGATCCCTTTTTTGATCATGTCACTTCGCATTCCATCACTCCCATTCTATTGCCTGCGGGGTTTTTCTTATGCCCGGTGAAAATCCGGATTTTTAAATATCCGCCCGAGAGAATTTTTTATATTCTTTAATTGTTGTCAATCATACGACTTTTGGTCGCCGAGGTCAACCCTTTTCTGTCAACTTTTTTGACAATTTTGATTTGAGAATCTATTTGAGAACGCTTTCATTATTGATTTCATCGACTTTTTCCTTTTTCATTTTTTGAATTGCCCAAAATTGGCTCCCGATTTTTTAGTTGGTTCTGCCTGCTGCTTGCTGTTCTTTTTGGAGGCGGCACTTGTGTTGAGCCTGCTTCCGGCTCCTATTCTTTCTTATCCCATTTCAGCAATTGATTTTTGCGGCTTCTGTCCTTTTTGATGGCAGGGACGGGGCTAAAAAATTTTCTGGGAGAGATGTTGACAGATGAAATGTTCAGTGATAATCTTACTTTCAAATAATATAAAAAACAAAAGTCGAGGACGGGAAGAGTAAGTTTGGATCTTGTTCCCCAGAGAGTTGGCATATTGCTGAAAGCCAATGTTCAAGGCCATTCCGAAGATCATCCCCGAGATGCAAAGCTGAAGTTTACAGTAGGCTTTGACGGCGATTCCCCCGTTAAGAAAGGAACACGTATGTTGGTACGTTGTATGAGGTGCCGCACGCTTTTGTGCGGAATAAGGGTGGTAACGCGAGCAAACTCGTCCCTGTTTCAGGGGCGGGTTTTTTGTTTTTCTCTATATTGCATCGAAAGGAAGCGGACATAGTTATGAAAAGAAACGAAGTATTGTTTATCGGCTTTATGTTGTTTTCCATGTTCTTCGGAGCCGGAAATTTAATTTTCCCTCCTTTTCTCGGCATCCAGTCGGGATCGTCTTACTGGCCGGCAATGGCAGGCTTTATCCTAACGGGGGTCGGGCTGCCGGTTCTCGTTATCGCGGCAGTCTCTTTTGTAGATGGCGGCATCCAGGCGATCGGAAACCGGGTCCATCCGGTTTTCAGTACAGTATTTACCGTGATTGTCTATTTATGTATCGGGCCGTTTTTGGCGATCCCAAGAAATGCAAACGTCGCTTATGAAATGGGGGTTAAACCGTTTCTTTCCGGGTCCGCCCACAGTTCGCCAGTCTCTTTGCTGTTGTTCAGCGCCGTCTTTTTCCTGCTCGTCTATTTGACCAGCCTGAATCCTGACAAAATGTCAAATACGCTCGGGCGCTGGATTACACCGGTATTATTGCTGGCAATGGCTGTCCTTTGCACAGCCGGCTTCTTTAAACTTTCTGGCCGCCCGTTTACGGCACCGGCAGCCGGATACCAGACCGGTTCTTTCTATAAAGGCTTTATTGACGGATACTCCACGATGGATGCGCTCGCTTCCCTGGCGTTTGGCATCGTCATTTTAACAGCGGTCAAACACCGCGGCGTCGCAAACCGGAAACAAATGACGGCCTATACATTAAAAGCCGGGTTGATTGCCGGCGCGATTTTGGCGCTCGTCTATGTCGCACTCGGGTTGATCGGCGCAAAAATGGCTGCAAGCGGCACGTTCCAAAACGGCACCGATGTCCTGACGGCAATGTCTTCCCTGCTATTCGGGCAGGCGGGAAAAATACTGCTCGGTTTTATTTTTATGCTGGCCTGCTTTACAACCGTCGCCGGCCTAACAACAGCGTGCGGGCAATATTTTTCCAATCTGGTGCCGAAATTCAGCTACCATGGTGTTATCATTGCCGTTGTCCTTACCGGCTTTACGCTCTCCAATCTCGGGCTTAATACCATTTTAAAATTTTCCGTCCCGTTTTTGGAAATGGCTTATCCGGTTACGATCGTGCTCGTTGTCCTGACATTTTTCCACGCGGCATTCCGCGGTTCGAAAAAAGTATACGGCTTTGCATTGTTGTTTACGGGCGTGTTTGCTTTAATCGAAGGGCTGAAAGGGTTCGGCGTCCCGCTTGGCTTTATCGGGGCATTCGCCCAAAAACTGCCGCTTGCCTCCGCCGGCCTTGAATGGGTAGTGCCAGCCCTCTGCGGAACTGCCATCGGGCTTTTATTCAGCCGGCTGGAACACCGCACAAAAGAAACGCGTGCCGTCCAAGCAAGGGAACAAAGTTTGTAGCGGCCCGGAAAAGCTTCGAGGCGGCCAGCCTGGTCTCTCTTTTCCCGCGGATCGGACCGCAATTCCCCCGGGAGGAACGTATGGGGAATTGCGGGCAAATTTTTCGCCCGGCGCAAAGCCTGTAATCGAATCATAAACGTTTTACGTTTTCAGCCGCAAAAAAAGGCCCCGCCTCCTGGAAAAGTGCGGGGCCTTTTTTATGATTTCTATAATATAACCGTTAATACAGCGTAATTTCCTTGTTTAAATCATCATATTGAATATATTTTTTCAATGCCTGCTGTAATGTCCCTTTTGTTTCTGCTTTATTTTCAAAGGAAAGGCCCCTTGTGACCATCTGCCTTACAATTTCCGGGCGCAGGCCGGTGATGACCACTTTGCATCCCATCATCGAAGTGCCGTCAATCATCTTAAAAATATGGTCGACTACCTCCATCTCTACTTCTGCAATGCCGGAGAAATCCATTATCAACGTTTGGACATGCAGCCGCCCTACCTCAAGCAAAACTTTTTCTTCCAAAATATTGGTGCGGAACATATCAATAGAGCCGATTAACGGCAAAATACAGACGCTCGATGTAATCGGAATGATCGGGACGGACAGGTTTTCCACCAATCTTTTTTGCTGGTCGATCAGTTCATCTTTATAGGTAGAATACCGGATAAAAAAGTGATTTAAAAATTGGTCAATACGGTCATTGATTTTTTTCTCCATGTTAAAAAAGTAGTCCTGGTCCACTTCAATCCCTTTTTCTTCCCCGTACTTTCTCAGAAATACCCATAATGTCCGGCGGATCGCCTGCACCCACTCCAGTTTCAGTCCGAGCGTCAAAGAATGCGTTGCCCAGGCAATCCCTTCTTGGCGGGCAAATGCGACCAGTTCCTCATCCTGCTGTTCGACGACATACGTTACAATTTTAAAGGCATTGTTCAACAAATCAATGTTCCCTATTCTTAAAATTTCATCAATTTTATCTTTTACATTTACAGCTTCATTTAATAGCTTCTGTTCGAAGCTGTCTCTATTTTTTTTAAGGTATGCGATAATTTCTTCCTGTTCATTTACAATCGATCTCATTTCTCCACACCTCATCTAGTATGATAAAAGGATGGCTGCTGTTGAAGCGGCGGCCGCCCGCGTTTTTTGCGGCCTGTCCGAAGATCAGCCAGGACAGGGAAAATTGGCCCCACCTCTAAAAGAATACCATTCTTATACCCCATACACCAAATAAATTAAACATGATGCCAGATAAAATGAACTACAATTCCCTGCATCAAGCCCGGACACGAATTTGGGATGGATAACTTTTGGCAGCAGGCAACAGAGCGGCAATATCATGCATAAAGGCCATTATTTTCACCCGGGTCTCCGGCCAGCGTATTTGTACTTATGGATTGACTTTAAACCCGCTCCCGTGCCGTGCAAAAAGCGGCCGTGGACAATTTGCACCAGCGTTGCGGGATGGGCGGCTATGCGCGAAAGGGGTCTCCCCTATGGCTTTCCCCATCCGACCAGGTTTTTCCTTTCCAACCGACAAAAAGCCGCTCCATCCAAAGCAGCTTAAATGGCTGTTTCCCTTTTTTCTCTTGAAACCAATTGCGCGGTCATTTTCCTCCAGGCTGCTTTTGTATCCTGAAAATCGCGGTAATGCTGTCTGACGTTGCGGTGGTACTGCTCGAATTCCTCCAGTACATTCATAAAGTCATCCCGTCCGAAGTAGCGGCAAACTTTCGGAAGCGTCTCTTTCAGCCGGGCACGCACTTCCGCCATTTTTTCTTCATAGTTTTCCCTGTCGGTGATATACACATAAAGCGGCTTGTACCGGATCCAGCCGACACATGCTTTGTAAAAACGCTCCACGACCTGTTTCGTATCCGCTTTAATATAGCTTAAATTGGTCGGCAGCACCCCGAGCAGCAAATGCTGGTAAGCGCCGAATCCGTCATGGAAAGTATAGGCCGGAACGCGCAGCACAGTCCGGTCTGCCAGGCATGTGCCTAAGAAAGTATCCTCGCCCCGTGCATTCGGCGGATTGTAAAACGGCAGCACACGGTCCGGATCTGTTAAATTCAGCGTCAAATTCGATCCTGAAATAAATTTTGCCCGGTTGATCTCCGGCACTTCTTCCGCTTCATCCTTTACAAGCACACCTGTATCGGCATATGTCACCCCGCCGTTTTTCATCACGGTTTTGATCGTATCCCAATTGACAATATCGTTGCTCAAGGCCTCAATGAGCGTGCGGAAATCTTTTTCTTGCAGGACGTCATTGAAAGAAATGAACGGAATCGGGGAAATGTAGCCGCAATGGTATCCGTTCGTAATATCGGCATTCCGGATATGTTCCAAATGCTTCCGGAGCACTTGCTGGCCCCCCCAGACAGCCGTTTGCCTGCTTTTTGTCACGGCAACCGGATACTCGTCATCATCAAGAAAAATGAGATAATCGATGCCTCTTTTCAACGCCTCATAAACGATGATATTGCGTTTGGACGCGTATCCTTCGCCGAACAAAAGGACTGCTTCTTTTCTGCTCATGCCCATTTGGGATACGAGTTCTTCGGTTGCTTTACGCGTCTCCTTCTCCCCGATGAAATAAGCCCGGTCAATATCTTCCATGCATTCCGTTTCAATATGTACAAAGTCTTCAGGCTCTGCATTTTCGTAGTGCAAATCATAGGCAACAAACAAATGCAGCTTGATCCTGTCGCTCTCCGTCAGTTCGGATTCCTTCAAGTTATACATATACGTTTTTAAAACGTTTTTAAAACTTTTTCTTCCTGTTGCAAATCCGATGCCCACATTGATTTCCTTTGCCATTTTCTTCCCTCTCCTTTTGCATTTCTATTTCCTTATACCCTGTTTGGATGTGAACCGAAACATGGCATAATTTCGCCGGCTTGCGGGTAAACTTCGATTATGTTGCGTGCAATGTTTGAATGAAGATGAAAAAGTGTAAGAAGATAAAAAAAGGATGTGCCCTGTTTTTTCCGGAAGCAGCCGGGGAAAACGGGCACATGAAAAAAGGAGCAGAGCAATGGCTGGGCAAATTCCTAATGAAAAAACGATTGATGATACCATTGATTTGATGAAAGAAGGGCATCTCTACAGTGAACTACCCACCACTTATCAACCTTACGGTTTGATTGAAGTGGGGGCTTCTCGACTTATCGTTGCTTTTACTAGCCAACGAAAACTGACCGAGCTAACCCTCTTGTTCCAAGAGTTTTGTTACTTATGATAACGCGA
>Ga0207807_1000007_pt1 | contig 91318 bp, 86 predicted proteins | sample HigsolmetaGSP15D_FD_184843 | JGI IMG/M metagenome (GOLD analysis project Ga0207807, IMG submission 184843) | High solid enriched microbial communities from the Joint BioEnergy Institute, USA - SP1-5-D (SPAdes) | ecosystem: Engineered > Bioreactor > SSF (Solid state fermentation) > Aerobic >... | reverse complement strand
CATTCAAAAAGTATCGAAAAAGAATTGAAACGTTATTTTCTCAACTATGTGATCAGTTTATGATTAGACGAAATTATGCAAAGACTTTCGAAGGGTTTAAAACCAGAATTTTAGCTAAAATTACTGCTCTTACTGTGGTTCAGTACATTAATAAAACATACTTTAATCGAAATATTAATAATCTAAAAACCCAAATTATTTAAAATGCACAACGGGTTTAAGATAATTAAAACCTATCGTTTCTTCATCATCAAAATTAGTGTAGAATATTGCTGCAAAAAAATCGACTATAATTAAAAGAAACAATAAATAACCTAAAAGCGACAAATAAAAACTTAAATCATGAAATCCTCGAATAATTGTTACATCCAAAACAAAAGCTACTGGAATACAAAGCCATGTAATGTTGGTCCAAACAAATATTTGTCCAGAATTAGAGAAAATTTTTCCTAAAAACAACTCCGAAATCTTATCAATTTTCAAATAAAATGACATTGCAAATAAGCAAATCACAAGCTCTAAAATAAGAATAGAAAAGCTGAAAATTGTATCATTATTTTTAATCACAATATCCGTAAAGGAAATTGCCATCAGTACAAGACCGATGACAAAAATCCCAAAAAATAAGTGTGCAAATGTTATTTTGTTTTGTTCCATTCGATGTTTTTTGAATAGTACATTAGGATTGCAACAATGATAAATAATCCTATACTTCCTACTAATAACGCGTGTTCTTTGAGTTGTAAAACACTGTAAATAAATGTGTATAATAAAATTAACATTAATGTAATTTTGAATGTGAAACCAAATGATTTTAGGAAAGAATTGACAAAAAATGTAATCAATAAAATAGTTGCACCAGATGAAATAAAGTAAGCAATATCAAATCCTAAATATTCTGACAACGATAACAATAACACAAAATTGACACAGATTGCAAATCCAACTAACGCATATTGTACCAAGTGAATGTTGAAATTATTTCGGCTTTCGATAAAGAAAAATGCTACAAATGTTAATCCAATGAACAGAATCGCATATTTTGTCGAACGATATGTTTTGTCATAATGATCGTTCATCTGCAAGAAATTAACGCCAAAACTATAATCAGAAAAGTTAGAAGCGTCTTGCCAAATCTGTCCTTGCAAAGGATTTTGTTGATAAATAGACCATTTTACATTTGTTTTTCCATTCTTCGTTTCGGGATCAGAATTAGGTAAAAAATTTCCATCATATTTCAAATCTTTCCAATTTGTAGCCAAATCAACTTTTGTATTAATCGCAGATGGAATGATATTCAACATTTGAGAACCTTTCATCACCAAATTGATTGAAACTTGATTAAAATCGAATGTAGAAGGATCTATTTTTTGAGACATCATTTGCACAGGCATCACTTTTTTAGTGGTACTCACTTGTTCCAAATATTCTCCATTTTCTACTCTAACTTCTGGTTGAATAGTAATTGTAGAAGTTATATTATCCATATTCAATGGATAATTTTTGTTGTTAGATTGTACAATTACTTTGTTCTCATATCCTTTAGAATCAGAGATTCCAAAAACAATTTTAGTCGAAACTACATTTTCTGCACTTACTTCCACTTCATTAAGCATATCGCTATAATTCTTAAATTTCGAATTGATATTCAGTTTCGAATTGTAAACTACTGCTTCATAAATACTACGACTTTTTAACTGCGTATCAATCGTTCCATTTATATTTAAATCATTAGCAGAAATATACTTTTTCACTTGTTGCTTCACAACTTTTCCTTGTCCATCATTTACATTTTCCATGTAAGTAACCTCGATAAAAGGACCATAAATCGTCTGTTTCCCACTCCATTTATCTGAAATTTCGGTAATTACTTTTTCCTTGTTTCCTTGTCGTTCTTCAATTAAATTTAATATGAACGGAATCGGAATTAAAAGTCCTAAAACTAAAAGACATACCAAAAATCCTTTTATCATTGTTTTGTTTTGTGAATAAACTGATTGATTTTCAGGTTGATATTCATTTTTTAAATCATTGTTTTCCATAAGTTTGAATTTTATTATTTATTTTAAAAAGTACTTTGTTTTTCAAAGTTTAAATGCAAAAAAAATTATTTTATATTCTTTATTAATTTTTCAAGATAGTTCAAATGCTCCTGAAAAGCTTGTTTTCCAAGTGCTGTTATCGAATAAGTTGTATTCGTTTTTCGACCTATAAATCCTTTGTGTACAGTAATATAATCGTTTTCTTCTAGGTTTTTTAAGTGCGAAGCCAAGTTACCATCAGTCAAATCTAAAAAGTCTTTCAAATCCTTAAAAGAAATTTCTTCATTCATGACCAAAGCACTCATAATTCCCACACGAATACGATTATCAAAGACTTTGTTTAATTTATTAAGATTAAAATCCATGTTGCAAATTTAAGCTTTGTAATCATATTTTCGTACCATCCAAATCCCAAAAATTAGATGTAAAAGCCCGAAACCGATAAACCAAAACAATAAACCATTGAAAATAAAATAGAAAGCCAATAACCCTAAAAATATTTCGCACATTGCCAAATATTTTATTTCTACAATTGTGTCACGTTCTACCGTATACAAAGCTAAGCCGTAAAACAAAAGCGTTGCTGGAGCTACATAAGCAAAACTAAAATTATTGATAAAAATCAAACTTACTATTCCTCCAACGATTAAAACAAAAAGAAATTTACGCAATATTCGTTTTGTAACTGGATTTATAAATTTAACGTCATCTTTTGTCGATTTTCTGGTCATAAAAAAGAAACCTCCAATACATGCAACCATTAAAGTTACAATTCCTAAAATGAATAATTTAATTTCTAAATTATTCATTAAAATAGGTGTCAATGTTCCTCTATAATTTACTTGAAGTGCATCTTGTAGAATCAAAACATAAGCGATAAAAGCAGAAATCATTCCCACTACTCCAACCCAAACACCACTCCATCCACTAATACTTGTGAATTTTGATGTGCGTTGCATCATTGATTTGATTTCGTTTAAACTTTCTACAGGATTATTTGTGCTCATATTAAAAGTACTTTGCAATTCAAAGTTAATATAAAAAATGATTCTGCAAAATATTTTTTCAAAAAAAATCCAATTTCTAAATGAAATTGGATTTTATAAATATGATTAATTAATCAATTTTTAAGGATTTGTAGACCACAAAGAAGCTGATGCCAACATTGCGCGTTTATCTAATTTTAATAAATCGACAATTAATTGAGCAAAATCTTCAGGCTGAAGCACTTTTTCTGGATTTCCGTCTGTGATTTTCAACACATCTTTTGACATCTCAGATGCAATTGTACTTGGAGTTAAAGTCGTAACACGAATGTTTTTCTTTCTTAATTCGAACATTAATGATTCTGATAAACCTATCAATCCCGCTTTTGAAGCTGAATAAGCAGAAGTTACTGCGTTTCCTTTTAATCCTGCAGTTGAAGATACATTGATAATATCACCACTTCCTAACTCTACCATCGAAGGAATTACAGCTTTAGAAACATAATATGGTCCAAATAAATTGGTACGCACAATCTCTTCCCAATCATTTTCTGGCATTTCCAAAAAACTTCCGAAAGCCGCAATACCGGCATTATTAATCAAAATATCAAACGCTCCAAAACTCTCAATTAATCGTTCAAGTTGCATTTTCACTTCAACTTTTTCAGCTACATTAAAAATCGAATAATCCGCTTTTACTCCAAAACTTTTGATCTCTTCTACAGTTTCTTCTAATGTCTTTGTATTTCGTCCTGTCACAGCTACATTAACACCTTCTTTAGCCAATGCCAAAGCAACAGCTTTTCCTAAACCTCTACTACCTCCTGTGACTAAAGCATTTTTCCCTTTTAAATCTTGCATAATTATTTTATAATTAGAATTTTACAATTTATTTTTTGAAGATTTTTTATGATTTTGAAGTACAAAGATAAACAACATAGATTTCTAGGAAAAATATTTTTTATCTACCTAATTATAAGTATTTTTACTACTTAATCACACACTGAATGGATAAATATTTATTTTTTACTCTACTCCTTATCAACGTCCTCTCTTTTTTTTTATTTAAAATAGATAAAAAAACTCAATTATTGGTAAAAGACGTGTATCTGAATTAGCACTTTGTTTTGTGACTTTGATTGGTGGAACAATTGGTTCTCTTATGTCAATGCAGATTTATCGTCATAAAATAAGAAAAAAGTCTTTTATTTTTAAAATAGTAATGATTATAGCAATACAATGTAGTTTATTAATTTTTTTAGTTGATCGAATTTAATTGTTCTAAAATTTAAACCTACGACAGTCTTTTTTCTCAGCTTGTTGTTTCTTTTGATTCAGTCTTTTTTGCTGAGAAGCTTTAGTAGGTTTAGTCTTTTTTCTAAACTTTGGAATAATCAATGCTTTTTCAACTAATTCTAACATTTTCTTTGTTGCAGATTCTTTATTGTCCAATTGAGAGCGAGATTCTTGCGAATTGATTTGTAAAAATCCTTCTGAATTAATCTTATTTTTTAGCTTTTCTGTGATTAATGCTTTTTCTTCATCAGAAAAAAATTGGGAAACTTCAACGTTCCATTTTGCTAAAACCATCGTTTCAACCTTGTTTACATTTTGCCCTCCTGCACCGCTACTTCTCGCTGTTTTATATGTTATTTCATAAGAAAAATCTTTCATCACTTATTATTTTTATTGAATAAAATATGAGAAATCAAACAGATTAAAGTAAAAAAAACGCCAACAGCAACCACTCCATTCCATTGAAATTTATCCCACGCATTTGCTGCAATAAATGTTCCTAAAGATCCACCAATAAAATAGCTTGTCATGTAAACTGTATTCACTCGATTTCCTGCTTTGGCATCTAATCCAAAAATAATGGTTTGATTAGAAACATGCATTGCCTGTAAACCTAAATCGATCAAAATTACACCAACAATTAATCCCCAATATGTATAGCCAAATTCATAGAAAAATCCCCAAGAAATTAGCATAGTAATGATGGAATAAAAGATAATTTTTGATGTTGACAGAACTTTTGAAACTCTACCAACTAATGCAGCAGCTAATGCTCCTACTGCTCCAATTAATCCAAAAGCACCAGCAATATCGCTTCCAACAAAAAATGGTGCTTCTTCTAAGTGAAAAACCAATGTTGTCCAAAATGCACTAAATGCTGCAAAACCTGTAGCTCCACGAAAAGAAGCTAATCTTAATTGTGGTTGATTTTTTACTAAATCTACAATCGATTTCATCAAATTACCATAAGTTCCTTTGAAATTTGGTTGTATTTCTGGTAAAAATATATAGATAAAAATCCATAGAACAAACATTAAAATTGCGCCTATCATATAAACTTCTCGCCATCCTAAATATTCACCAATAAAGCCACTAAAAACACGAGAAAGTAGAATACCAACAAGCAAACCACTCATAACCATCCCGACAGCTTGCGCTTTTTTTTGAGGTTCAGCTAATTCAGCCGCCATTGGCACAAAAACTTGCGGAATAACTGAGGTGAAACCGATTAGAAAACTTAATGGAAAAAGCCAGCTTACAGATGGTGCAAAATACATTCCCAAAAGAGCTGCGATTATAAAAACAAAATCGATTAAGATCATTCGTTTTCGTTTCAGTAAATCTCCTAAAGGAATAATAAACAACAATCCACAAGCGTATCCAATTTGTGTTAACATTGCAATATTAGAAACTTTACTTTCGGAAACATTAAAATCTTTAGCGATTAATGACAATAATGGCTGATTGTAATAATTATTTGCCACAACCAAACCGCTCCCAATAATCATTATCCATAAAATGATTGGAGTTAATTTGGGTTTCATTTGTAAATTTTCCATTCTAATATTCGCTTGCTTCAGTCAAAAGTTTAACATCATCATGAGATAATTGCACATTTACACCTTCTACAAAAGCATCAAGATGTTGTTCCTTAGTTGCACTCGCAATGGGAGCTACAACAGTTTTCTGATCCATTAACCAAGCCAATGCAACTGCCGAATAAGAAATATTATATCGTGTAGAAATAGTTTGTAAAGCGTCCAAAATTTTGAATCCTCTTTCATTCAAATACTTTTTGATTCCATTACCGCGCAAACTTTGTTGTAAATCTTCTTCAGTTTTATATTTACCTGATAAAAAACCACTCGCTAAACTGTAATAAGGGATAACAGCTAAATTATATTTCTCAGCAACAGGTTGCAAAAATTCTTCAAAATGCTGACGATCATACAAATTATATTCAGGTTGCAAGGTTTTGTATTGCGGCAAATTATAAAGTTCTGATTTATCCAACGATTCAATCAATCGCTCCGAAGAAAAATTAGAAGCTCCTATAAATCTCACTTTTCCTTCTTTTATCAATTGATTATAAACGGATAAAGTTTCTTCTACAGGTGTATTTACATCATCATAATGAGTTTGATACAAGTCGATATAATCTGTTTGTAAACGGATAAGTGATTCTTCTACTTCTTTTAAGATATGAGCTTTTGTAGTATTTGGCTTATCTTGAATCATATTTCGTCCACCAACTTTCGTTGCCAAAACAATTTGATCTCTCACTCCTCTCGATTTTAACCAATTTCCGATAATTCGTTCAGACTCTGTTCCAACATTACCTTCCACCCAATACGAATAGTTATTTGCAGTGTCTATCGCATTAAATCCTCTGTCCAAAAATCCATCTAAAATTCGAAAAGATTCTTCTTCATTCAATGTCCAACCAAAAACATTTCCTCCGAAAAAAATTGGTTTTATTTCTAAATCTGTATTTCCTAATTGTACATTTTTCATGGGGATAAAGATAAAAAAAAGCTACTTTGCAGTAGCTTCTTGTTGTAAAATTTTTTGACTCACACGTCGAAAAATGTAACTTTTAAGATACTTTTATGGTGTCTTCATAGGTTTAGAAAACAAAGCATCAAAGTTTAATACTTAGTTTGAAATCGATACAACAAATATATATACTGAATAATATCTATCATTAAAATAGAGTTCAGATTTCGTTAATTCACGTTTCAGCAAGGTGAATTGTGAATTTATTCAGGTGAAATTTTAATCAACTTTCAAAATCATTCGAACTTTTGTTCCTTTTTCATGAAAATTTATAAAAATATTTTCTTCAATATTACGATTAAGCAATTGTAAACGCTCATTAACTATCTTAAGTGCTTTCGAATCGTGAGTTTTATTTTGCGTAATTTGTGTTGTATTTCCCTTTCCATTATCTTCAATGATTATTTCTAAATAATCAATTTTTACACGAATAATCAATTTGATAATCGGTTGTAAATGATTTTGATCAAATGCGTGAACAAAAGAATTTTCGATAATTGGTTGAATCAACATTGGAGGAATTTTGATGCGATAAATATCCAATTGACTATCAATTTGAACATCAAATTCTATTTTATTTTTCCATCTAAAATTCTCAACTTCAACATATAATTTCAAAAAATCAATTTCGTCTTTCAAACTAATTTCATCTTTTGTTGAAAGATTTAACATCTGACGAATCAAGTGAGAAAAACGTCCCAACGAATTTAACGCATTATCAATATCATTATCCAAAATATAAAACTGAATAGAATTCAGCACATTGAAAATAAAATGCGGATTCATTTGCGATTGTAAAGCTGTTAACTTCGTTTCGGTTAATTGCCGCTCTAATTGCAAACGTTGATTTTCTTGAGTATTTTTTTCATTTAATTGACTAATTTTTAATTGATTAAATTTATTTAACGTCTTGATTTTATTTGTATTATAACGATAAATAATCAATCCTAAAGTTAAGACTGACAACAAAATAAAATAAATATTCAAGTAAAAAGGTTCGTCAACATTCAACGAAACCAAATCAATAATTTGTTTTTGTCCATTGCTTGTATCCGTTATTTCTAATTGAACACGATATTTACCATATGGTATATTCCGCAAATAAATAGATGGGTTATAAAAATACTCGTTCCACTTTTCATCAGGATTTACACGATATCTGTACTTATAACTTTGAGCAAAATTAGCATCAACCACAGCAAAATTTAATGTAATATTATTCTCATTATTCTTTAAATTCAAATCTTTATCAATCAAATCAAACCACATAAATTTATCTATTCCAAAAGATTGATCATTAATTTTAAAACTTGTAATTATAATCTCTTTCGACTGATTTTTTTGCTTTAATAAATTCTCAAGATTTAACTTATAATATCCATTTTCAACACCAATTGTAGCCGTTTTTCCGTCAAAAATAGACGAATGTATATCCTTATTTACAAAACCTTGTTCATTACCAATCATATATGTTTTACCATTATTGAAAACGAGTAAATTACGATTGGTTCCAATCAGAATTGAGTTCCCAAAAATGTCAATTGAACTGATATTTTCCCCGCCAATTTCACGAATATTGATTACTTTTTTTGTGATTAATTCATCTCCTTTTACCTCTAAAATATAGACTTTCGCAAATTCTGTTGCAACCAACAACTGATTATCTCCAACGCATTTTATCATTTTAATTTTAGATTCATTAAACTGATTATTTTGCAAATAAGAAATAAAATTTCCATTTTCATACTTGAATAATCCATCCAAAGAAGAACCAAAAAATACAGCTTTTTTATTTTGACAAATCGAAACAACATCTTTCGGAACATTCGCTTGCGTAGCTGAATATGCGTGATATTTTAGATTATTCAGATCATCAAAAACCAAAATTCCTCCAAAAGGATTTGTCTGAATAAATTGATTATTAAAATATGTAAATTGACTTGTTCGATTAGGTAAATAATCTTTGAATTCTCCATTAAAATCTAACTCGAAAAGTCCTAAATTAGTTGCTATAATAAACGAATTATGACGAATAATCATTTTATAAAAACGAAGATTTTTTTCTTTCAAATCAAAATCAATTTCATAAAAATCTTTATTTGATTGACTTAAAAAATCTTTGAATTTTGACTTATTTCGAAGCATATATTGATAAAAAGCATTTCTCTTTATCTGCTTATTGAATACATTATTCTCTTGAAAATAAAGTCCTTCTGGTGTTAAAAAATATTGTGTATTCGCAACTTTTAGAATTTCAATGACTCTTTTATTATCAATCGTTGAAAAATCTAAAAAATGATTAAAATGAACTTCAAAAAGTCCTTTATCAGCACTTCCAACATAAATTAAATCATCCGTTTTACTACTAAAAACTCGATATGGATAATCCGAAGTGATTTTAAAATTTTCTGTTTGATCTGTTATTTTATTGTCCTTTAATTCGGCAACCATTCCATTTCCTGCACCCGTTTCGTAACCAGCTAATAAAAGAGAATGACGTTTATCTGAAATGTTGTGATTTCTAAAAACTGGAAAATCGTAGGTTTTAAAATTCAATTTTTTATTCAAAAAATCGTTTATCGAAATGATATTAAGACCTTTAGAAGATGACAAATACAAATCATTATTATTCAAAAAACTATAATTAATTCGATTGAAAGGATTGACCAACTTCAACTTATCGCGATGAACTTCATAAACACCATGATCTATTGTTGCAACATAAACCTTGTTTTGATATTCGAAAAAAGATACCGCTTCGAACACAATATTGTTATTTTTTTCAAAAGAAGGATTATAAATTTTCTTTGATTTTGTATCAATAATCGAAACGCCACCTTGCGCAGCAACATATATTAAATCATCTAAATAAAATAAATTTCGAACACGATCCGAAACTAATCCTTTCGCTGTATTAATTTGTTCAAAACGTTGACCAGTAAATTTCAATATCCCTTGTCCGTAACTTCCGAACCAAACATTATATTGCTTATCTTCTATTATTGTCCAAACATTATTGTATTGTACTTTCTCGAAGCGTTTCATCATTTTGAAATTGTCCATGTCTTTCACAAATACGCCAAAACGAGTTCCAACCCACAAGATTTTACGAGAATCTTTGTAAACACTCAAAATCTCATTGGCAGGCAAGCCATTTTCGTACGTGTATTGTTTTGTCAGAACATATTGCGCAGAAAGTTGATGAGAGCAATGAAATAAAACAAGTAAAAAAATGAAGTTACGCAACCACATTCGATAAAATTTTATACCCCAAAGAAGTTACAGGAAGATTTGATTCACCATCTTTTGGATGACAATTCAGAATCAATAAATTGTTTCGTTTATCAAATTTTTTAGCAAAATTAATATTAACCAAATACGATCTATTGACACGGAAAAAATTGGTTTGATCAATTAAATTTTCTACCTCTTTCAGCGTTTTAGTTACCATGTACGCCTCTTTTTCAGTAAAAATTGTACAATAACTATCATCTGCTTTACAGTAAATAATATTTTCAATTTTCAGTACCAAAACCTCTGTTATAGATGGAATAAATATAATTCCATGCTCATTTTTGAAAACGTCTTTCAGATTATCAGTTTCTACTTCATCTTCAAAATCATCTGCAATATTAATAATCTCTTTCGTTATTTTTGTTTGATTTTGACGCTCTACAAAACGATTCAATAATACTTTAAGATCAGAAATTGAAATAGGTTTCATCAAATAACCCAAACATCCCCATTGATTTACAGCTTCTAAAATATAGTCTGAATGAGCTGTTGTGAAAATGACATCAAACGTAATATCATCGAAATAATCAAATAATTTAAACCCAAATTCCTCTGGCATGTGAATATCCAAAAAAACGATATCTGGTTGATTTTCCTTAATTTTTTCAACGCCTTCTTTTACAGAATTTGCAGTATCAATGGAAACAAAAAAATCTGGCAAAGCATGTTGAATAATTTTCTTTAACCCTTGTTGAGCAAAGTGTTCATCATCTATAATAAGAGCTTTGTAATGATTCATTTGAGTTTAATTTGTTACAAATATAAACTAAAAAAGGATGCTCCGTAGAACATCCTTTGATTATGATTGAAGTAATATTTTTAAACTCTTTTCGATTTTAATTGTAAAAAGATTGCTGCAATTATTGATCCTACCGAAGCCATAATAAAGCCAACCCACAATTGCGAATTAAATCCTAACCCCATTGCAATCGGAATTCCTCCTAAAAATGCACCTAAAGCATTTCCGATATTAAAACTTGCTTGACCAGCTGCTGCGGCTAAAGTTTCGGATCCTTTTCCGTTATTAATCAACATCATTTGAATTGGCGAACCAATTGTAAACGCAATTAATCCCGTAATAAACGACATAATATAAGCCATTATTTGTATGTGAGAAGTGAAATAAACAATCACTAAACAAATCGCCATCGAAGCAAATGAGATAATTGCAGCTTTATTTGGCGACATGGTATCTGCCAATTTTCCACCTATAAAATTACCTACAAACATTCCTAGACCAATCAAGGTCATAATAATTGGAACTTTTGTTTTGGGTAAATCTGCCACATTTGTCATTAATGGAGAAATGTAACTTATCCACGCAAATAATCCTGAAGTTCCGATAGAAATCATCACAATTAATACCCAAGCTTCCCATTTTTTGAAGAAACTTAATTGCTCTACTAAACTTCCTTTGTTTGTATTTTTAAGATTTGGAACCCAAAGCGAAATCGCTAACATTGTGATTAATCCTAAACTTGCAATAATCCCAAACGTTAATCGCCACGAAAAAACTTGTCCTAATTTCGTCCCTAATGGAACTCCGACTAAATTCGCAAACGTTAATCCCGCAAACATAATCGAAATAGCTTGCGCTTCTTTTCCTTTTGTTGCTAATTGTGCTGCCACAACAGATCCTACACCGAAGAATGCTCCATGAGGTAAACCAGACATAAAACGAGCAATTAATAAGGTATTATAACTTGGTGCGATAACAAAAAGTGAGTTAAAAATGGTAAACAATAACATAAAAAAGATTAATACTTTTTTAGGCGAATATTTACTTGTAGCCATGATCAATGTTGGAGCTCCAACCATTACGCCCATTGCATACATTGATATAAAATTCCCTGCTGTTGGAATTGAAATATTCAAATCTTTTGCAAAATCTTCTAAAACTCCCATCATCGAAAATTCCGTCATTCCGATGGCTAAACCTCCCATTGCTAAGGCAAGTAAACTCTTTTTTACCATTTATTCTTCTATTCTTCGTATAATTCTATCGGCAAACCGTCGGGATCTTCAAAAAAAGTAAACTTCTTTTGCGTGTATTCATCCACACGAATTGGCTCTACCATCACATTCAACTGCGTTAATTTTTCTACTTCATTTTCTATATTTTCCACAGCAAAAGCAATATGTCTCAATCCAGAAGCTTCTGGTCGAGAAACACGTTTTGGTGGATTAGGAAAAGAAAATAATTCGATGCAGTAATAATTTTGCAAAGCTAAATCTAATTTATAAGAATCACGTTCTTTTCGGTAAACTTCTTGCACAATTTCGAATCCTAAAATTTCTGTGTAAAAATGTTTTGATTTTTGATAATCCGAACAAATGATTGCAATATGATGGATTTTTTTTAATGCTAACATAATTTATGCGTAATGATTATTTTTTGCTCTTTCATATTGTGGCAACCACTTTATATCTTCTTCTAACTCTTTTGCAGCACGTAATGCAAAATATGGATCGCGTAATAATTCTCTTCCTAAAAAGATTAAATCTGCTTCTTCATTTTGAAGAATTTCTTCGGCTTGTTTTGGCTCAAAAATTAATCCAACAGCTCCAGTAATGATTTCGACTTGGTTTTTAATTTCATTTGCGAATGGAACTTGATAATTTTTTTTGACATCAATCTTTTGATGACTCACTCCTCCTCCAGACGAAACATCAATCACTTCTACTCCATTTTGTTTTAAAATCTTACACAATTCTATTGTTTCTTCTAAATTCCAACCATTTTCTGCCCAATCCGAAGCTGACAAACGAACCCAAAGCGATTGAGTTGTAATATATTTTTGCATTTCAGCAACAATTTCCAACACAAAACGAATTCTATTCTCGAAACTTCCACCATATTCATCTGTTCGATTATTGATTAAAGGCGACAAAAATTGATGAACCAAATATCCATGCGCACCATGAATTTCTAAAATTTCAAAACCAGCTTTTATCGCGCGTTCAGTTGCTTTTCCCCATTCTTTTACAACATCTTTAATTTCAGAAATTGTTAATTGATGTGGAATTTCATCCGATTCATTAAAAGGTAAATTAGAACTCGAAACTGTTTTCCAACCATTTTTTTCGTCAGATTTTATTTGATGGTGTCCCAACCAAGGCTTTTCTGTACTTGCTTTTCTTCCTGCATGCGCTAACTGAATCCCAGGAACACAATTGTATTTTTTAATTTCGGAAGTTAATTTTTGATACACTTCGATATGTTCATCTTTCCAAATTCCTAAATCGCCATACGAAATTCGACCATCTGCAATAACAGCGGTAGCTTCTTGTATAATCGCCGAAACATTGCCAACTGCACGCGAAACATAATGTTGAAAATGCCAATCATTTGGAAAACCATCTTCCGAAGAATATTGGCACATTGGCGACATAATAATTCTATTTTTTAATGAAATAGATTCATTTATACTGATTGATTCAAATAATTTGCTCATTACTTGTTTTTTTGACTTAATTAATTTGGAATAAAATTCGTGAATTTGATTGATTTCTTAAAACGATTCAGCTTAAAAATTGTTTAAATTCTAATCTTTCAACAAAATTAAAAAAGCTTAGAAATACATGAAATCACAAATAATTTTAACAATTTATTTAAAACTGACAAAAAACATAAATTTAAAAAAATCTAATAATCAATCCGATATCATAGTAAATATCTAAGGTTCAGAATAATTTTTAATAAATCTTTCATTGTTTCTTAGTTTGTTCGTAATTTTACAAAAAAGTGAATTTTGGAAAAGAAAAAGATTGTCATTTTAGGTGCTGGATTTGCCGGACTTAAATTAGCCCGTAAATTAAATAATAACCCACACTTTTCTGTTACACTTATTGACCGTTATAACTATCATCAATTTCAACCTCTTTTTTATCAAGTTGCTACAGCAGGAATAAACGCTAGTGATATTTCGTTTCCTATACGAAAAGTATTTCAAGGAAGTAAAAATGTCAGCGTACGATTAGCTGAAGTAACAGCTATAAAAAAAGAAGCTAATATTGTTGAAACCACAATCGGAGATTTTTCTTACGATTATTTGGTTATTGCCATGGGATGTACCACAAATTTCTTTGGTAATAAGCAAATTGAGGAATTATCATTCCCAATGAAATCCACAAACGAAGCTTTAACGCTAAAAAACAGATTGTTAACAAATTTTGAAAGTGCTTATTCTGCTGAGTCAGAAGAAGAATTAGAAGAAATTTTGAACATTGTTGTTGTTGGTGGTGGACCAACTGGAGTAGAACTTTCTGGTGCAATTGCACATATGAAAAAACACATTCTACCAAAAGATTATCCAGATTTAGATTTCTCTAAATTGAATATTTATTTGATTGAAGGAAGTCCTAATTTATTAGGACCTATGTCTGATTTAGCTCATAAAAAGTCTCACGAATATTTGACAAATATGGGAGTGCATATTTGGACAGAAGGACGAGTTACAGATTATGATGGAAAAACTATTTCCTTAGCTGACGGACGCACAATCAAAACAAAAAATTTAATTTGGTCTGCTGGTGTTACAGGAAATATTCCTGAAGGAGCTGTGTCTCAAGAAGAGTTACAAAGAGGTAACCGTTTTAAGGTAGATCGTACAAGTAAAATTATTGGAACTGATAACATATATGCTATTGGTGACATTTCTTGTATGGAAACACCTAAATATCCTCATGGACATCCTCAATTAGCACGTGTTGCTGGGGATCAAGCTATGAATTTAGCCAAAAATTTCAATAAAATTGGACAAGGTTTATCAGAAGATAAATTAACTTTATTTGAATATCAAGATCCAGGATCTATGGCTACAATAGGAAAACATAAAGCTGTTGTTGACTTACCTAAATTCTCTTTCTCTGGACGTTTGGCATGGTTTACATGGATGTTCTTACACTTAATGTTAATCTTGACTGTTCGCAACAAACTGGCTATTTTCTTTAATTGGGCTCAAAATTATTTTACAAATGATTCATCATTACGTATTATTGTTCGTCCAACGAAAAAAGATTTTAGATTTAATTTGAAAGGTTATCGCCGTTTTCCAAAGAATCGTGATAAAGAAGTAGAAGCTTAATCAAAAAAGTATATCAATAAAAAACTCCGCTAAATATTTAGCGGAGTTTTTTGTATCTATGAATTGAAATTTTATTTTCTTGCAGAAGGTGTTCTCACTCCTGTTTTTACTCTTTCTGTTGATGCAGATTTTGCACTTACAGCATCTTTAGCAGATTTGCTGTATAATTGGATAAAATCAAATAATCCATCAAAATCACCAGTCAATGTTTTACCATTCGAAACTCTCAATGCAAAGTTTGTAGATAATAAACTTCTGTTATAAGGGTCAAAATAATTTTTTAGATTAATAGATCCAGAAGAAAAATCTGTATCTAACAAAGCAAACGTTCCAGAATTAAGAACTGGCACATAATTTTGCATTATAGGATCTTCATAATATTCGATATAATCCAATCCTCTATCATTATTTTCTGTTACGTAAGATCCATTAAAACTTAAATCACCTCTTTGGAAAATTTCTAAATACAAATAAGCTCCATTTAATTTACCATTCTTAGGAACTGGATTTGTAGATAATTCTACACTATAATAAAATCCGCCATCAGCCTTTTTTATATCTGCAACAACTGCATTTCGAAGCGGAAATGATACACCATCATAATTGATTTGTCCAACATTAACAATTTCAGGTTCATAATAGCCATCATCATTATTCACACAAGATGTTAATGAGATAGACGAGACAGCTAACATTGCTAAAAATATAATTTTTTTCATAATTTCTAAATTTTCAAACTAATTATATTGCCAGTATTACAAATAGCGTGCTAAAAAATAACAACAACTAGTTTTAGCATAAAAAAAGTGTTACACAATCGTGTAACACTTTGATATTAAATAAAATATTTTTTAACAAAGAAAATTATCCTTTGATAATGATTTCCATTTTTTCTTGCTCTTCTAAAGCTAATTCCAAATCAACTAAGATACGTCCTGAATGTTCGTCAGCGATAATTTTTTTACGTTGAGCGATATCCATTTGTCTTTGTGGTGGAATTGTAAAGAAAGATCCCGCAGAAGCTCCACGTTGTACAGGAACAACAGCTAAACCATTTTTCACAGAATTTCTGATACGGCTGTAAGCGTCTAATAATCTTTGTTCGATTTTAGCAGAATATTCAGAAGATAATTTCAATAAATTACTTTCTTCTTTTTCTGTATCTTTTACAATTGTATCCAACTCAGCTTGTTTGTGAGATAAATGCTCTTTCATTGAGTTTAATTTTGCATTAAATTCTTCAACTTGTGCATTTTTTTGAGAAATTTTAACTGTAAACTCACGAATACGTTTCTCAGATAACTCAATTTCCAAACCTTGATACTCTACTTCTTTCGCTAAAGCATCAAATTCTCTATTGTTTCGTACGTTATCTTGTTGTTTCGTGTATTTTTTAATTAAAGCTTCAGCATTTTTGATTGCTTCTTTCTTCAATTTAATTTCTTCATCCAAACCTTTAGTTTCGTCAACTATTTTTTGGATTCTCGTTTCTAATTGTGCAACATCGTCGCTCAAATCTTCAACTTCTAAAGGTAATTCACCTCTTGTGTTTCTGATTTCATCTAAACGTGAATCAATTAATTGCAAGTCGTATAACGCGCGAAGTTTTTCTTCTACGCTTAGTTCTTTGATATTTTTTGTTTCAGACATAGTTAACAATAATTAACAGGATTGGTATTAATTCCAGAATTAAAGACCACAAAATTAGTAAATTTTTCTTTAAGATACGAAGTTATTAAGTTTTTTGTAAACTGTTCCGATTCAAAATGTCCAATATCTGCCAAAACAAGCTTATTTTCAGCTGTAAAAAAATCGTGATATTTCAAATCAGCCGTGATATAAATGTCCGCTCCAGCCGAAATTGCATTTTTTATTCCAAATGCGCCAGAACCTCCAAGTACAGCAACCTTCTTTATTTTTTTGTTTAATAATTTCGAGTGACGAATAACGGGTGTATTCATTTGAGTTTTTAGATAATTGAAAAAATCGAGTTCTTCCATTTCATTTTCCAACTCTCCAATCATTCCAATTCCAATATAATTATTTTGATTATTCAACGAAATAACAGAATAAGCAACTTCTTCGTACGGATGATTTTTGAACAAAGCATTCATCACATCACCTTCCAAATGTTGCGGAACAATAACCTCTATTCGCGTTTCGTTTACTGCTTCCAATTTCCCTATTTCGCCAATAAACGGATTTGCACCAGCAGTTGGTCGATAATTTCCTTCGCCTTCTATCGCAAAACCACACGAATCATAATTCCCAATTTTTCCTGCACCCGCTTCATACAACGCAAATTTCAATTGCTCAGCATGTTCTGTTGGTACATAGGTAATTAATTGTTTGATAGTTTGCAATTTTGGAATAAGAATTTTCGTATTCAATAAAGCTAATTGTTCAGAAATTTTGAAATTAACTCCAACTTTCGAATTATCTAAAGCTGTATGCGTTGCATAAATATTAATTCCATTTTTGATTGCTGTCATCACAGCTTTTTCAACATAATTTTTTCCGTTCAATTTCTTTAAACCAGAAAAAATAATTGGATGAAAACTCACAATCAAATTACAATTTTTCTCAATCGCTTCTTCCACAACTTCTGGTGTTGTGTCCAACGTTACCAAGATCTCTGTTACCTCATTATTGTAATCACCAACTAGCAATCCAACATTGTCAAAATCCTCTGCATACGCCAAAGGCGCTATTTCTTCCATCGCCAAAGCGACATCTTTTACTCGTATCATTTCTCTTTTAAAAGCAATTTTTCTGTAGGCAAATCATTTTCGATGCCTTTCCAATACGATTCAAAATTAAACTTTTCTAACAACTTTCTTGAAGCAACATTATCAGGATCGATGACAGCCATTACTTGCAAATCAGGAAATTTTTCTTTTGATTCTGCTAATAAATGTTCGCAAATCATTGATCCAAAACCTTTTCTCCAAAATTCTTTTTTCAATAAATAACCTATTTCAAGTGAATTTTCGATATGTTTGTTATACACCAATTTACAATCACCTAAAAGTGTGTCGTTTTCGTCATAAACCTTAAAAAAACCAAGGTTTTCGTTAACGCTACCTTTTTCTAAGATTGATGTAAATTTGTGATTTGCTTGCTCTTCATTCAAACCTTTTCCAGAGATATATTTCATCACTTCGTCGTCCTGAACAAGTTTAAAAAAGTTATTAAAATCTGTAGGTTTATATTTTTCGAACCGAATTTTCTTCATGAAATTTTGTTAATGCTTTTAATAAATTGATTTGATTAATCGTACGATTTAGATTTTGTTTTGGATAAGAAATCGAATAATAAATATCGTTTTCTAAATAATCTGCCAAAAATCTAACCGCCTGAATATAAATCACAATATACGCAACAAAATCCATATTTTCGATCTCTATTGGTTGTAAATCATATTTTAAATGTTCTAAAAACCCATTTTTAACCGCTTTATAATAATCAGGTTCAAACAATTTTTCAGGATTAGGATCGTCTTCAGCTTTCAGGTTTGCGTATGTACGAATCATATCTCCAAAATCGCACAAAATATTCCCTGGCATTATTGTATCCCAGTCTATCACAGCGATTGCTTGCGAATGATTATCATTATTAAATAAGAAATTACTGATTTTAGCATCAGCATGAACGACACGCTTTGGGAAATCTATTTCTAAATACTTTTCAACTTGATACAGATTATCCAAAATATAAGCAACTTCTTCTTTCGTTTCTTCTAAACGCTCTGTTGAAGCATTTTTCAATGCATTTTTGAAATCATTTACACGTTTATGATAATCTAAAAACCCGACAATCGAAGGATAAATTTCATCAACATTAACATCTAACAAATACGAATGAAATTCACTAATTGTTTTCGCCGCTTCATACGCTTGTTCCGCAGATTCCACTTTCTCAAAACAAATAGAATTTGGAATAAAAGAAGTCATTCTCCAAGTTTCTCTATCTTCTTTTGCTAATAAATTTCCTTGCAAATCTTTTACAATTTCGATTACCGAATTTTGATAATTCTTTGCTTTTAGATGGCGAGAAATGATGTCAATATTGTTCGAAATTACTTCTGGTTGAGGAAAAACGTGCGTGTTTATTTTTTGTAAAATATATTTTTTTCCTTCATACTCAACTTCATAAGTAGAATTAATCCAACCAGAACTGATTGGATTAATACTAACTTGATCTATATTTTCGAAATAATGTTTTAATATTTTCTCCATTATATTTTATGTCCAAAGAGAATTTGGATATTTTTGATCATTGATTAAATTGTGAATAGAATTTACTACAACTTCTCTATCTTCTGGATAAGTCATTCCGAACCAATTGTCATCCGATTTTTCTACAATCACTTCCAATTGATCTTCTTTGATCATATCATTTACAACTTTCGGCAAGAAAAATTCTGCTTTCAATTGAGAAGCATTTTCGTGAAGAAATTCCTCAAATTTATCTTCTAATTTTCTGAAAATAGAAGGATGTAAAACAAAGAAATTCATCGATACAGCCGTATCTCCATCTAATGGTAAAACGTTATCATCTTCTTCGAAAACAATTTCTCCATTTTCGTTAGAATAGATATTTGTACGTTCTACAACATTCTCCAAATGACCGTTAGTTACAGTACATACTCCGCGAGAAACAGAACCATTTTCGCTAATCGTATTGGCCAATTTGTACGCAACCATACCATAAGTATTTGCAGTGATTTTTTCGTTTTGAACCAATTCACTTGCTTTTTCAAATGCTTTACGACCATAAAAATCATCTGCATTAATTACAATAAATGGATTGTTTAAATGATTTTTTGTAATCATTAACGCATGTCCAGTTCCCCAAGGTTTTTCACGTTTTTCTATTGTATCATAAATTCCTCTCGGAACAGATGTATACGTCGTTTGAAGAACAAATTCTACTTTACCTCCATTTTTTTCAATTAAATTTTGAAAATATTTTTTAGTTTCTGCATTAAATTGTTCATTAATAATGAATACAAAATGTTTTATTCCGCAAGAAAAAGCATCGAAAATTGAATATTCCATCAACGTTTCTTTACTTGGTCCAATTGGATCAATTTGTTTTTGTCCTTTGTAGCGGCTTCCCATTCCACCTGCTAAAATGACTAATGATAAGGTTTTAGAATCCATAATCTTCTGTACCAAAAACTGGTTTTCTTGTTTTATATTTTCCTCTTGTAAAGTCTGGCATTTCTTGAGAAGTACCATTTCCTTCGATAGATTTTTCACTTAATGGTGTTACTGCATACCAAGTTGCTAAATCATATACATCGAATGGGAATTCTTTGTTTGCTTTAATACATTCGATAAAATCATTCATTAAGAAGAAATCCATTCCTCCGTGCCCAGCACCTTCTGCCTGAGTTTCGTATTTTTTCCAATATGGATGATCGTAAGTTTTTAAATGATCTTCTGAACTTGCCCATTTGTGAGAATGTTTCATTTCATCTTCGAAATAAATGAAACCTTGACTAAATCCTCCTGAACCGATATCTTGCCAAATACCATCAGTTCCTTGAATACGGAAACCTAAGTTATATGGACGCTGTAAAGATGTATCGTGCGTTAATAAGATTGTTTCTCCGTTTTCACATTTTAACATTGTTTGAACGATATCTCCTTGTTTGAATTTAACTTTTGCATTTGGATGATCTACACCTCCATTCTTCACGATATAATCAGTTAAACCAGCTTGTTGAGAAGCCATAGAAGTTAAATGTGTAATTCTATTTCCACGGTTAACATCCATCATTGTACCGATTGGTCCTAAACCATGCGTTGGATATAATTCTGCATTACGTTTTACATAATGATTTGTACGCCAAGCAGCTTCAGAGAAACCTTTGTCTCCAAATTCAACTCCACCACCATAAGGTTGTTTACCATCATTAAATAATACATTTCTTAAATCGTGTTGGTAACCACCTTGTCCATGAACAATTTGACCAAACATTCCTTTACGAACCATATTCATTACAGCCATAACATCGCGACGGTAACAAACATTCTCCATCATGAATACAGGAACTTTCGTTTTTTCGTATGTATCTACGTAATCCCAACATTCTTGTAAATTCATCGCTCCACACACTTCTAAACCTACAATTTTACCCGCATTCATTGCTGCAATTGTTTGCTCAGCGTGAAATTCCCATGGCGTAGCTATAATTACAGCATGCATTTCTTTATTCTTATATAATTTTTTATATCCATCTAAACCTTTAAAATACTCTACAGGTTTTTTATTATGTTTTGCAAAAATTTTGTTTGAACGATCAATCATTCGTTGATCTGGTTCAGCGATCCCAACAACTTCTACATCATTTCTTTTTAATAACTCATCTAAATGTACCTGCCCTCTCATTCCACAGCCAACAATTCCTACTTTCACCTTATCAATTTTTGATGAAAAATCAAATAATGAATCTGGTGATACTAATGCTACCGTAGATGCTGCAGCAGTCGATTTAATAAAATTTCTTCTGTCCATAGTTGTATTTAATTGTTTGCTTTATTTTTTAAAATGCAAAATATGAAAAATAATCAATAAAACTTTCTGCTTATAAGTAAAATTAGTAGGTTTTAGGCGAATCCTTAGGAAATACTATAATAAATTCTGTCGTAGTAACATTTTCGTTTTTAGATTTAATTACAGATAATTTTTCATTTAAATCTTCACTTTCTAGAATTTCAATTACGGCGATTTTGAGCTCAGGTCGAAAATATTTCAAATACCAATAAATTCCGCCATAATTTTTAGAATGATAATCACCATTGTAATGAATGAATAGATTATTTTTCTTCAAATTATTCAAAATTGATTCTGCCATTGTTGCATCCTTTGTAGCTTGTGCTGCAACAAACTGTTTTGCCTTCACTCCAGCATGATCTCCCATCATTTTAATCATCTCAGGATAACCAGGTGCATCATAATCTATGGTAATAGGAAGTTTCGCAATAAAGGCTTTCTCATTATTTGGAACTGTATCCAAAGCTTCAAGTCCATTCTTAGCGACATACGAAGCATATTTGCGCGTTACATTAGTTGCTACAAAATCTAAATTCTTTTCTTTCGCAAAATCAACAAGCGGTTTGTAATCTGTTTTGTAATTATTCCAAAGCTTTGTACTCTTTTGAAACTCATCATCCGTCGTTTTGCTTTTCAAATAATTCGTTAAATCATTTTGTTGATGACGCTCGAACATTTCTGCTCCAAGAATCAGTTGTTTTCCTTTTATCTTATACAATTCTTTTGTCGTTTGCAATTGCAACCAATGATTTACCGCATTATTATGATGTTCACCAAATAAAACAACATCATATTTTGCTAATTCTTTAATCATTTTATCAAAATCAACTTTCTTTTCTTGTTGATTATAAATTTGATAAGTTTTTCCGTTTTGCGCTTTAGCCTGAATTGTTAGTACAATTAATAAGGTATAAAGTATCGTTCTCATGTTATTTAAATTAATTCTAAATTGTAACAAATTAACAAAAAACTCTACATATAAAGAAAACAAATTCAACTACTATGAATAAAGTTCTTGAAATTAATCAACTTACTAAAAAATTTGGCAGTTTTACAGCGGTCAACAATGTCACTTTTTCGGTAGAAAAAGGAAACGTTTATGGATTACTTGGTCCAAACGGAAGTGGAAAATCGACAACATTAGGAATGATTCTTAATGTAATCAATCCTACAGCGGGTTCGTGGAAATGGTTTGATCAAGAACCAGATAACGATTCATTAAAAAAAATTGGTGCAATTATCGAAAGCCCAAAATTCTATCCTTATTTATCAGCAGAAAAAAATCTTGAAATTGTTGCTGATATTAAAGAAGTTAATTATGGAAAAATTGACGAAAAACTTGAATTAGTTGGATTACTTTCTCGTAAAAAAGATAAATTTCAACAATATTCGTTGGGAATGAAACAACGTTTGGCAATTGCGGCTGCGTTATTAAATGATCCTGAAGTGCTGATTTTAGACGAACCTACTAATGGTTTAGATCCACAAGGAATTATTCAGATTCGTGAATTGATTATTAAAATTGCTCAACAAGGAACTACAATTATTCTAGCAAGTCATTTATTAGACGAAGTCGAAAAAGTATGTTCGCATGTAGTGGTTCTGAATCAAGGAAAAATGCTTTATGCGGGTTCTGTAGATCAAATGAATTCAAGTTTTGGAAGTATAGAAGTTGCTGCGCAAAATATGGAAAGTTTGGAATATACACTAAAAACGTTCTCATTCGTTTCAAAAGTTACCAAAGAAAACAACAAACTTTTTGCTGTTTTATCAGAAGAGAAAGATCCAGCAGAAATTAACAAAATGCTTTATGAACAAGGAATTATCGTGAATCATTTAGTAAAACGTAAAGAATCTTTAGAACAACAATTTTTCCAACTAATCCAAAAACAGAACTAACATGAAAAGATTATTTAGCATAGAATGGAATAAATTATTCTACAATAAAGGAACGCGAATTTTCATCATTTTATATTTTGTGATGATTCTGTTAATGGGAATTACGTTACCGAATTTCAAACCAAATATGAATGAAATTGAAGTTGATTTAATCAAATTGGGAGCATTAGAGTTTCCTATAATTTGGCATAATATTACGTGGTTAATTGGTTTTGGAAAATTCTTTTTAGCTATTATTGTTATTAATAATATTACAAACGAATACTCTTTCGGAACTTTCAAGCAAAATACAATTGATGGTTTATCTAAAACTGAATTTTTAAACACAAAAGTTTTGATGAACGTTGTGATAACTTTGATTTCTACACTTTTAGTTGGCGTTTTAGTTTTTGCATTAGGTTCTATTTTTAGCGAAAAGTTTGATTTTGTAAACGGAATCGAATTCTTAGGAGGATATTTCGTCGAAATCTTCGCTTATATTGTATTCGCCATGTTTTTATCATTCCTATTAAAGAAAAGTGCTTTTGCAATTTTATCTTTAATTGTTTTGAATATTATAGAATCTGTTGCTAAAGTTGTTGAATTTTTAGTTCGTTTTGGTAAAAATCCTCCAAAAAATCCTAATGAAATTAAAATCTTAACTAATTATTTACCACTTAACTCGAACGGAAAAATAATTGATTATCCTTCTGTAGATATACAAAAAGCAATTATGGAAGGAAAATTATTTGTTGCGGATCATGTACAATGGGAATATTTTGCTGCAAATGTTTTCTACATCATTTTATTTCTTGGTTTATCCTTATTAATTATCAAAAAAAGAGATTTATAAATTATAAATATTTCATAAAAACAAGAAAACCTCCAAATTTGGAGGTTTTCTTGTTCAAAGCAATTTACAATATCACTTGTTTGTTTATCTTTGCAACTATGCAAATGACAAATTTCGAAGAGCTAAAAGCTCTGTTAAAATCAACCCCAAAGAAAATTGCAATTATACCGCACAAAAATCCTGATGGAGATGCGATAGGTTCTACATTGGCGATGTTTCATTATTTGAATAAATTGGGACATACGTGTAACATTGTTTCACCAAACGATTTTCCGAAGTTCCTAAAATGGATGCCTTCAGCAAAAGATATTGTAATTGCAGATTACCGACCAAAAGTTTCTGAAGCAATTATACATCAAGCTGAGTTGATTTTTATCTTAGATTTCAATACTGTAAAACGAATTGATGACTTAGGAAACTGGGTTGAACGTTCGAAAGCTCCAAAAATATTAATCGATCATCACCGCGAACCAGATACATTTGATTTTATGTATTCGGATATCGAAATGCCTGCGACTTGTCAAATGGTTTATAATTTTATCGAAGCGATGAATGATTTAGATAAAATTGATAAAGGCATTGCTGAATGTATTTATACTGGAATAATGACGGATACAGGCGGATTCCGTTTTCGTAATACATCGGCAGATACGCATAGAATTGTAGCAGAGTTAATTGATAAAGGTGTAGAAGTAGATAAAGTTACTTCTTATGTAAACGATTCACAAACACAAGGACGATTAAAGTTATTATCATTAACTCTAAATAATCTAACTTTTTTACCAGAATATCGAACAGCTTTCATGTTTTTAAAACGTGAAGATTTACTAGCAAATGGTTTTCAAAAAGGAGATACAGAAGGTTTTGTAAATTATGGTTTGAGTGTAGAAAATTTTATCTTTTCTGTAATTTTTATTGAAGACACACATCATAATTTCATTAAAATTTCGTTACGTTCGAAAGGTGATTTTGATGTGAATGAATTCTCTCGCAAACATTTCAATGGCGGCGGTCATATGAATGCTTCTGGAGGTCGTTCGGATATGAATATGGAAGAAACAATTGCTTATTTCCAATCCCTTTTACCAGAATATCAAGAAAAATTAGCTAGTATCGTTATCTAATGAAAAAAGTTATTTTATTCACTTTCGCTGTTTTTGCGTTAATGAGTTGTGATCAAAAAGTCATACAATATCCCGTTTCATATTCCAATGACGATTTTATGAAACGTTCGCAAGAACGTGGAAAATTATTGCATCAAGAAGAATTACAATGGTTTGATGATTATATGAAAACATCTGACCTAAAATTTGTTAAAACGAGTTCGGGCTTTTGGATTTCAAATAGTGGTCAACGAACAGCTTCTACAGCAAATAATGGAGACTACATCGAATTTGAATATCAAGTAACTGATCTCGAAAACAATATTTTATATTCGTTTAACGATAATAAAGTTCAGAAAATAATTTTAGGAAAAGCTGATATTGTGAGAGGTTTACAAGCTGGTTTGCAATTAATTCCTGAAGGTGAAACTGCTAAATTATTATTACCTTCGTTTTTAGCTTATGGAGGTTATGGTGATACACAAAAAATTGCTCCAGACTCGCCTATTATTATGGATGTAAAAGTTTTAAAAATAAAAAAACACTAATAAACACAAAGACTGTAAAGTTAAAATGAGAAAAATATTATTAATCTTAACTGTCATCACTACTCTTGTTAGTTGTGGCGTTAAAATTCCAAAATCGATGAGTAAAGAAGAATTTAAAAGTTTAGAAGACGGATTGTATGCAAAAATGACAACAAATCATGGTGCAATGACAATCAAATTATACGAAGAAGAAGCTCCAATGACTGTTGCTAACTTTGTAGGATTAGCAGAAGGTACAAAAGAAAATAAAGCAAAAGCAAAAGGAATTCCTTTTTATGATGGAATCATTTTTCACCGTGTAATCAAAGATTTCATGATTCAAGGTGGTGATCCAGACGGAAGAGGTACAGGTGGACCTGGTTACGATTTCGAAGATGAGTTTCATGCAACATTAAAACACGATAAAAAAGGTGTTTTATCTATGGCAAATTCAGGACCAGCAACAAACGGGTCTCAATTCTTCATTACAGAGGTTCCAACTCCATGGTTAGACGGTAAACACACTGTTTTTGGACAAGTTGTAGAAGGTTTAGAAGTTGTAGATTCTATTGCTAATGTAGAAAAAACAAGAGATGACAAACCAGTTGTTCCAGTTGTGATTGAGAAAGTAGAAATCGCTCGTAAAGGTGATAAATACGCCAAATATAACGGTGGAGAAGCTTTTGAAACTGCAAAAGCAAATCATGCAAAAAAACAAGCTGAAGCTGAAGCGAAAGCAAAAGCTGAAAAAGATGCTGAAATTGCTCGTCAAAAAGAATTAGAGGCTAAAGCGCAAACTACTCCTTCTGGATTAAAATATGTAATTTTAGAAGAAGGAAACGGAGCAAAACCTGTGCAAGGAGATCCAATTCAAGTACATTATACTTTACGTTTAAATGATGGTGAAAAATTAGATTCATCTTACGATCGCAACCAACCACTAGACGCAACAGTTGGTGTTACAGGATTAATCCAAGGTTGGATGGAAGCATTAACAATGTTCAACAGAGGTTCTAAAGTTTTCTTAATTATCCCTGCCGAATTAGGTTACGGATCAAGAGGTGCTGGAGGTGTTGTACCACCAAATGCAACTTTATATTTTGATATGGAAGTTTTAGATAAATAATTTATCTATTCAAAATAAGTAGAAAAGCCACTCAAATCGAGTGGCTTTCTTTTTTGCCTACATTTTTGAAATTACTATTTTTACTGCTTATCAAAACTCACATGAAAAATTTAACATCTCTAATTTTACTCTTTATCGGTTTACAAATAGTAAATGCACGAGAAATAGTAAACTTCAACTCTAATTGGAGCTTTAAAAAAGGGCCATTTACCACTGCAGAAATTAATTACAATTCTATCTTCAAAGGCGATTGGCAATTGGTTCAAGTTCCACATACATGGAATGCAACTGATATGCAAACGAACCAAGTTACACCTGGTTTTTATAGTACAAACGAGCGTTTTTATGTGGGTGATTCGTATTACAGAAAATCTTTTACGCCAAAAACAAACTGGAAAGGTAAACGAATCTTTATCAAATTTGAAGGTGTTGGAGCAAATGCAGAAGTTTACATGAATAATTCTCCTTTAAAATCAACTCAAAATAAGAACAAAGTAAGCTATCAAAGTGATGTAAACAACGGAAATTATAATTTTGTAGGTCGTCATCAAGGTGGATATTCTGCTTTTGTTTTGGAATTGACAGGAATGTTAAAATTTGATCAAGAAAATGAAATTTTGGTTAAAGCTAATAACGAAGAAAATCCAGCAATTATTCCTGTTAATCATGTTTTATTCCTGTTTATGGCGGAATTTATCGTCCTGTTTCGTTAATTGTTACTGATCCTATCAATATTGCTGTAAATGATTTTGCTTCGGCTGGAATTTTTATTTCTCAGAAAAATGTTAGTAAAAAATCGGCTGATATTCATCTTAAAGTCAAAGTTGATAATAAATCAGCTCAAACAAATAACATCGAAATTTTCACTTCGATCATCGATCATAACAATAAAACTGTAAAGTCTATCAGCACTCCTTACACTCTATCACCACAAGGAAGACAAGAAATTATTCAAGATATTAAGGTTAATAATCCACATTTATGGAATGGATTAGAAGATCCATATTTATATAAAGTAGTGACACAAATCAAACAAAATAATCAAGTTTTAGATGAAGTAACACAACCTTTGGGTATTCGTAAATTTGAACTAAAAGCGAACGAAGGTTTCTTCTTAAACGACAAAAAATATCCGCTTTATGGCGTGACAAGACATCAAGATCGCTGGGGAAAAGGTTCGGCTTTATCAAATGAAGATCACTATGAAGATTTAGCAATTATAAAAGAAATTGGTGCAACTTCTATTCGATTAGCTCATTACCAACAATCTGATTATTTTTACTCGAAATGTGATAGTCTAGGATTGATTGTTTGGGCAGAAATTCCGTTTGTGAATCAGGTTACAACCTTGGAAGAAAATAATGCAATGCAACAATTAAAAGAGTTGATTCGTCAAAATTACAATCATCCATCTATTTACACTTGGGGATTACACAATGAAGTTTATTCGCCAAATAATTACACCATCGAATTGACAACAAAGCTAAATGACTTAGCTAAAACAGAAGATTCTGATCGTTATACAGTACAAGTAAGTGGTTATAATGTGGTCGATCATCCAGTTAATAATAATGCGGATATACAAGGAATTAATCATTATTTTGGATGGTACAATGGCGAAGTAGAAAATTTGACAGACAAAGAAGATGTTGAAACTTGGGCGAATGAAATTTCGAAAAAATTCAAAGATTACAAAATCATTTTCTCTGAATATGGCGCAGAAGCAAAACCTGAAGATCAAGTTGAAGTTGCTGGGAACTATGGAAATCAATGGAGTGATCCTGCATTTTTTCCAGAAGAATTTGCAACTAAATTTCATATTGTTCATTGGGCAACAATAGAAAAACATCCAATATTTTTGGGATCTTATGTTTGGAATACTTTCGATTTTGCAACGCCTATTACACGATTAAATGTTAATCCAAGAAATTTCAAAGGTTTGGTTTCGTTTGATCGAAAAATTAAAAAAGATCCTTTTTATTGGTATAAAGCAAATTGGAGCAAAGAACCTGTTGTTTATTTAACGCAACGTAGAATGGTAAATAGAGGAAATGAATTTACAACTGTTACAATCTTCTCTAATCAAGGAACGCCAACGTTAACTGTAAATGGTAAAAAGATTGAAAATGTAAAAAATGGCTATAATAAGATTCATTTCGTTGCTGAAAATGTTCAATTGCAAAAAGGTGAAAACATAATCATTGCAGAAACTAATCTTAATGGAAAAACCATTTCAGATAAGATTATTTGGAACTATGATTCAAAATATAAAACTTCTCAAAAAGAAGCCACTACGAAAGATATTCATGTTGGACTTTAGTGAGAAATAATATCATTAAAAAAGGCTTAAAAATTAATTTTTAAGCCTTTTTTAATTGTAGTTTACTACTTATTTTTCAAAATCTCGTGAAAAACGGTTTGAGCTGAGAAAATTCGGTTCGTTGCTTCATCAATTACGATAGAACGATCAGAATCTAAAACTTCATCAGATACTACTACATTGCGACGAACTGGTAAACAATGCATAAATTTTCCGTTATTTGTCAAATTCATTTTATCCATTGTCACTTCCCAATCCTTATCACCATCATTCGGTTGACCATAATTTTCATAAGAAGACCAGTTTTTTGCATAGACAAAATCAGCATCTTTCAACGCTTCATCTTGATCATAAGCAATCGTTGCTCCATCAGTAAATTTTGGATCTAGCTCCAAACCTTTTGGTTGTACAACTGTAAAATCTACCCAATCTACTTTAGAAAACCATTGCGCAAAAGAATTCGGAACAGCTTGTGGCAAACGACGTGGATGCGGCGCCCAAGTCATCACAACTTTCACTTTCTTTTCAGGTTTTGTCCCAGGCGTATAACCCGTTTTTTCTGCAATTGTAATTAAATCAGCAAAAGATTGTAATGGATGTAATGTTGCACTTTCCAAAGACACAACAGGAACAGAAGATAATTCTTTTACTTTATTGAACATGATTTCGTTATAATCTTCATCACGATCTACTAATTTCGGAAAAGTACGAACGCCTAAAACATCACAATACGCACTCATTACCTGAATTGCTTCTTTGATATGTTCTTGCGAATCTCCGTTCATCACAGCACCATCAGCCATTTCCAATGTCCAAGAATCTGCTCCAGCATTCAAAACCCAAGCATTTGCTCCAAGATTATAAGCCGCTTTAATAGAACTTAGACGTGTACGTAAACTTGGATTAAAAAAAATTAAACCAACTGTTTTATTTTTACCAACTTCTTGTTGAGCAAAAGGATTTGCTTTAATTTCTAAGGCTGTTTTTAGTAATTCGTCGATGTTTTCTACATCATAAACCGAAGTAAATTGTTTCATAATTGAGAAGAATCTTTTGTTTTGTTTGTTCTGCAAAATTAGTGGAAACAATCGAGGTTTAAAGAATTATTTTTGCTAATTTTCACTTAAAACAACGTCAATTCATCTTGTGGACCACGAATATCTAAATCTAAATCATTGTTTAATTTCTTAATAAAATATTTGGCTAACATTGGCGATTCTAACTCTAAATTTTGATGAATAAAGAAATACAATTTCTGCAAACCTTCTGCTTTCCAAAGTTTAATTGTTTCAATCCATTCATCCAAACGCTCGTAATCAGATGGAATATTTGCTCCAACAAAACGCACAAAAGCTTCATTCGAAGTCAATCGCATATGCACCATATCTCTCCTACCCGCTGTATCAACAATAATATTTGAAATGTTATGCTTTTCTAATAACGAAACCAATCGATTAAAATTTTCTTCGTTCGAAAACCAATCTTCATGACGAAGTTCTACAGCTAACGGATAACCTTTCGGAAAATTTTGAATGAAATTTTCTAATTTTTCAAAATCTTTTGGAGCAAAATTTTCGTGCATTTGTAAGAAAATCATTCCTAATTTTTCTTCAAATAACGCAACTGCATCCAAATATTGATTCAATTTATCTGTCACATTTTGCAATCGTCCATAATGACTAATACTTTGTGGAATTTTCGGGAAAAATTTAAAATCTTTTGGAGTTTTATTTACCCAAGTTTCGACATTTTCTTTACTTGGCGAACGATAATATGTCGCATTTAACTCGATACTATTAAATTGCGTTGAATAATAACTCAATTCATCTTTTGTTTTAGGCGGATAAAAATTCTTCAAATCTTGCTTATTCCATTTTGCACAGCCTACATATACTTCGAAATTATCTGATTTATCAACTTTATTCAACAAATCAATCGTTTCTTTTGGCGTTTTTGGCAATGTAAAATCAACCAATTCTGGGTTTTCTACTTTTCCGAATTTCATCTTTCTAAATTTGAACGAAAATTAAGCAATTATAAGCAGTTCTCATGATCTATTTTACGACAAAATGTCAGAAAAATTTCATTTGGAATATCTTTTGAAATTTACATTCCGTCTACAAATCTCATGATTTAGACTATTTACAAGAAAAACTAATTATTAAAAATAAAAAATACAATAACGATGAATAAAGGAAATATTAATGTTTCGGTAGAGAATATCTTTCCATTAATTAAGAAGTTTTTATACAGCGATCACGAAATCTTTTTGCGTGAGTTGATTTCGAATGCTTCTGACGCAACCCTGAAATTAAAGCATTTAACAAGTATTGGTGATGCAAAAGTAGAATACGGAAATCCAAAAATTGAAGTAAAAATCAATAAAGACGATAATACTTTACATATTATTGACCAAGGTTTGGGAATGACAGCTGATGAAGTTGAAAAATACATCAATCAAGTTGCTTTTTCTGGTGCAGAAGAATTTATTAATCAACACCAAGATGCAGACGGAATTATCGGACATTTTGGTTTAGGTTTTTATTCTGCATTTATGGTTGCGGATAAAGTAGAAATCATTACAAAATCATACAAAGACGAGCCAGCAGTTCATTGGACATGTGATGGTTCTCCTGAATTTACCTTAGAAAATTCGGATAAAACCGAGCGTGGAACTGAAATCGTTTTACACATTGCTGAAGATTCGAAAGAGTTTTTAGACGAATGGAAAATCCGTGAATTATTGAATAAATACAATAAATTCATGCCAATTCCGATCAAATTTGGAACGAAAAAAGAAACACTTCCTTTACCAGAAGGTGCTGCTGAAGATGCTAAACCAGAGGAAATCGAAGTTGATGATATTATCAATAATACAAATCCGGCTTGGACAAAAGCGCCATCAGAATTGTCTGACGAAGATTATCAAAATTTCTACAGAGAATTGTATCCAATGCAATTCGAAGAACCTTTATTCCATATTCACTTAAATGTTGATTATCCATTTAATTTGACTGGAATTTTATTCTTCCCAAAATTAGGAAACAACATCAATATTGATAAAGATCGTATTCAATTATACCAAAATCAAGTATTTGTAACAGACGAAGTGAAAGGAATTGTTCCTGATTTCTTGATGTTATTACGTGGTGTGATAGATTCTCCAGATATTCCATTGAATGTTTCGCGTTCGTACTTACAAGCTGATGGAGCTGTGAAGAAAATTTCGGCACATATTACGAAAAAAGTGGCGGATAAAATGTCTTCATTAATGAATCAAAATCGTGAAGATTACGAGCAAAAATGGAACGATATTAAAGTTGTAATTGAATATGGAATGATTTCGGAAGATAAATTCTTCGAAAAATCTGACAAATTTGCATTGTATCCAACAGTTGATGGTAAATATTTTACTTGGGATGAATTAAATACTGCGATTAAAGACAATCAAACCAACAAAGACGGAAAATTAGTAATTCTTTATGCGTCTGATGTTGATGGACAAGATCAATACATACAAATTGCGAAAGAAAAAGGTTACGAAGTAATTTTATTAGATTCTCCTATTTCTTCTCACTTGATTCAGAAGTTAGAATCTACAAAAGAAAATGTAACATTTGTTCGTGTTGATGCGGATCATATCAATAATTTGATTGAAAAAGATGAAGTTAAAATTTCCAAATTATCTGATGATGATAAAGAAAAATTGAAAACTGAAATCACAGAATCAATCAACAATAAATCATATACAATTCAATTAGAAGATTTATCTGGAACAGATGCACCTTTCATCATTACGCAATCAGAATTTATGCGTCGTATGAAAGATATGCAAGCTTCTGGCGGAGCTGGGATGTTTGGAATGGGTAATTTCCCTGAAATGTATAATGTTGTTGTGAATGCAAACTCGGATTTAGCAACAGAAATTTTAGCTAAAGATTCGAAAGAAGAAAAAGAAGCGTTGATTAATCAAGCATTAGATCTAGCAAAATTATCGCAAGGTTTGTTAAAAGGTAAAGAATTAACAAATTTTATCAATAGAAGTTTTAAGAACATTAAATAATCTCAGAACACTATATTTTAGTAATCTTAAACTTAAAATCCAGCACATAATGTGCTGGATTTTTTATTTCTAAATAGATTTATTGATGTGTTAAACTTTTAAAATTAATCTGAAATAATTTGCAAAACATGATTTTTGTCATTAATTTTACATCAAGGAATTAATAATTATTCGTTCAGGACTTCAAAATACTTTAGTTGTTTTGAAACAGAACATTAAAATTAATAGTTGTTTTTCCACAAAATAACGAAATTTTTAAGCCGACAGAGAATTTTCATAATAAGGTGAAAATTAATTCAAATCATTATCAAAAATTTCGGGAAGGATTTCAAGAAATTGAAATCCTTTTTTCCCTAGACGTTCTTTTTAAATCGATTTTGCTCATAGTTATTGCATAGGATTAATAGTCTCTCATATATGAGTACATTTCATTTATTATTTACAATAGATATTTGTTCTATTTATAAAAATTCTTTTTTATAATCATTTAAAAAGAACAAGTTACAATGGACTTATTCAGAAGAAAGAATTTGACATTGGGAAGGATTTCAAGAGATTGAAATCCTTTTTTTTTGCAATTATTATAACAAAAAAAGAGCGACAAACATGTCGCTCTTTTAATATATATCAGAATGTTATTATTCTTGTGATACAATTTTTGCAGATAAATACTCACGGTTCATACGTGCAATGTTATCTAAAGAAATTCCTTTTGGACATTCGATTTCACAAGCTCCTGTATTTGTACAGTTACCAAAACCTTCTAAATCCATTTGTGCAACCATTTTTTGAGCACGACGAGCAGCTTCTACTTGTCCTTGTGGTAACAATGCGAATTGAGAAACTTTAGCTCCTACGAATAACATTGCAGATCCATTTTTACAAGTTGCAACACAAGCTCCACAACCAATACATGTTGCAGCGTCGAACGCTTCATCTGCATGCATTTTGTTTACTGGAATATTGTTTGCATCTACTGTACGTCCTGATGTATTTACAGAGATGTAACCACCAGCTTGTTGGATACGGTCGAAAGATGAACGGTCTACAATTAAATCTTTGATTACTGGGAATGCAGCAGATCTCCATGGTTCGATGTAAATCGTTTCACCATCTTTGAACATACGCATATGTAATTGACAAGTTGTAACACCTCTATCTGGTCCGTGCGCTTCTCCATTGATGAATAAAGAACACATACCACAAATACCTTCACGACAGTCGTGGTCGAATGCAACTGGCTCTTTTCCTTCCTCTATTAATTGCTCGTTTAATAAATCAAGCATTTCTAAGAAAGAAGAATCAGTAGAAACATCTTTTAAGGAATATGTTTCCATTTTTCCTTGAGCATTAGCGTTTTTTTGACGCCAAATTTTCAGCGTGATGCTGATTGTTTTTGATGATGCCATAATTCTATATGATATTTTGACATTTTGCTTGAAGGTTTGTTATCAAGCAAAATGATTTTATTATTTATAACTACGAGTTTTAAGCTCGATATATTTGTAATTTAATTCCTCTTTGTGTAAAACCTCAGTGTTGATATCATCACCTTTATATTCCCAAGCGGCAACATAAGTATAATTTTCATCATCACGCATTGCTTCACCTTCTTCTGTTTGGTACTCCTCACGGAAGTGACCACCACAAGACTCATTACGGTTAAGAGCGTCAATTGCCATTAACTGTCCTAATTCTAAGAAGTCAGCTACACGTCCAGCTTTCTCTAACTCAGTGTTCATTTCGTTAGCATCACCAGGAACTTTTACATCACGGTAGAATTCTTCACGTAAAGCAGCAATTTCAGCAATCGCTTCTTTTAAACCTTGAGCATTACGAGCCATACCTACTTTGTTCCACATAATATTTCCTAAACGTTTGTGGAAACTATCTACAGTTTTAGTTCCTTTATTGCTTAAGAAATGTTGAATTTGGTCTTTAACAGCCTTTTCAGCTTCATCAAATTCTGGTGTATTTGTAGGAATTTTACCTGTACGAATATCTGCTGATAAATAATCTGCAATTGTATAAGGTAATACGAAATAACCATCTGCTAAACCTTGCATTAATGCAGAAGCTCCTAAACGGTTAGCTCCGTGATCAGAGAAATTAGCTTCTCCTACTACGAAACATCCAGGAATTGTTGATTGTAAGTTGTAGTCAACCCAAACACCACCCATTGTGTAGTGAATTGCTGGATAGATACGCATTGGATTTTCGTATGGATTCTCATCTGTAATTTTCCAATACATTTGGAATAAGTTACCATATTTCTCCTCGATCCATTTTTTACCTAATTTCTCGATTTCAGCATCTGATGGATTTTGATCTCCGTTTGCGAAAGCAACTTCACGACCTTTTTTCTTGATCTCATCTGTAAAATCTAAGTAAACTCCTTCTCCAGTTTCATTTGCTTCAATACCATAACCAGCATCACAACGCTCTTTTGCAGCACGAGATGCAACGTCACGAGGAACTAAGTTACCAAATGCAGGATAACGTCTTTCTAAGTAGTAATCTCTGTCTTCTTCTTTGATATCAACTGCTTTTTTCTTACCAGCACGGATTGCTTCAGCATCTTCTTTCTTTTTAGGAACCCAGATACGACCAGAGTTACGTAAAGATTCAGACATTAAAGTCAATTTAGATTGATTTGTTCCGTGGATTGGAATACAAGTTGGGTGAATTTGTACATAACAAGGGTTAGCAAAATAAGCACCTTTTTTGTGAATTTTCCATGCTGAAGTTACGTTAGAACCCATTGCATTAGAAGATAAGAAATATACGTTTCCGTAACCACCAGTAGCAATAACTACTGCGTGAGCAGAATGTCTTTCGATTTCACCTGTAATTAAATTACGAGCGATAATACCACGAGCTTTACCATCTACAAGTACAATATCTAACATTTCGTGACGGTTGTACATTTGGATGTGCCCTAAGTGGATTTGCTGATTCATTGCTGAATAAGCTCCTAATAATAATTGTTGTCCTGTTTGACCTTTCGCATAGAAAGTACGAGATACTTGTACCCCACCAAAAGAACGGTTATCTAATAACCCACCGTAATCACGTGCAAAAGGAACCCCTTGCATTACACATTGGTCGATAATATTACCAGAAACCTCCGCTAAACGATAAACGTTAGACTCACGAGCGCGGTAATCACCACCTTTGATTGTATCGTAAAATAAACGGTAGATAGAGTCGTTATCTCCTTTATAATTTTTAGCAGCATTTATCCCCCCTTGTGCAGCAATAGAGTGCGCACGACGTGGTGAATCTTGATAACAGAAAGCTTTTACTTTATATCCTAACTCTGCTAAAGTAGCAGCTGCAGAACCACCAGCTAAACCAGTACCTACAACAATAACATCAATTTTATCACGGTTATTTGGAGCCACTAAGTTTAAGTGTGCTTTGTGTTCGCTCCATTGTTGTGCGATATCTCCTTGTGGAGATTTTGAATCTAATATACTCATTTCTTGATATTATTTAATTATTTAACAAAAAAATGGTAAACAGCGATGATAATGAAACCTGCTGGAATTAAAATTGAATACCATTTCCCGAAAGCAACAATTACAGGAGTGTATTTGTTGTGTCTTGCACCAATAGATTGGAATGCTGATGCAAATCCATGTTGTAAGTGTAATGATAAAAATACAAATGCAACAATGTAAATTACTAATCTTACAAAACTTAAAGCACCTTCTAATGTGAAAACGTGGTTTAAATGATCCATAAAGTAATTTCCTTGAGCAAACTCAGGATTTGGAGCAATGTAGTGATCAGTAATTGTAGGAACCCAAAAGTCATACAAGTGTAATAATAAGAAAATTAAAATTACAGATCCAGAAACTAACATGTTTCTTGACATCCAAGAAGCATTTGCAGCACCATTATACTTTTGGTAAGCAACTGGTCCACGCGCTTTCTTGTTTTGCGCTTCTAATACAAACCCCATTACAAAGTGGTATACAACACCAATTAATAAAATAGGCTGCATTAAATATTGGATAAAAGGGTTATCACTCATGAAAGCCGAAACTTCATTGAACCCATTCGGATTAATAACAGATAATGCATTAATCACGAAATGTTGTAACAAGAACACGATCAAAAATAACGCTGAAAGCGCCATCGCGAACTTCTTACCAATCGACGATTTTAGTAATGATTCATTTGCCATAAAGCAATTCGTTTAATTTTTTAGATATTTCCACAAATTTAATCATCCCATTGCTCTAATCACAATGAATTATATCATTTCGTTAACAGATTTCAATAGTTTAGAATCATTCTTAGTTAATTAAGACATTTTTAACAATTTTTCTAAATTTTTATTGCTTAATAAATAATTAATTTCTATACTTGCAGTAGAAAAGTAGAACAACTTTTCATAGGTTTAAGTTAGTTAGGTTAATCCTCTTATATTTCTATAAGAGGATTTTTTATTTTTTTAGTTGTAACATTATTCTTTTTTTTACTACAAATAAAGAGCAACAGAATAATAGTTTGAATAATAAAGCAAAAATATTTACCGAATTAGTCGAGAAAAATCAGGGAATTATCCATAAGGTTTGTCGTATTTACACAGACGACAAGGATTCTCATGACGATTTATTTCAGGAAATTGTATTGCAATTATGGCGTTCTTACGATTCCTTCAAGGGAGATTCAAAATTTAGTACGTGGATGTATCGTGTTAGCTTAAACACAGCAATTACATTAATCAGAAAAAAAACAAAATCCAGTGAAACTGATTTTAATGAAGCTCAATTTTTAAACTTAAAATCAGACGACAAAGACGAATTTTTAGAAGAGCGTATCACACTTTTATACGCGGCAATTAGATTATTAAACGACGTAGAACGTGCATTGGTACTGCTATTTTTGGAAGACTTACCTTACAAAGACATTGCCGAAACTTTAGGAATTTCGGAAGTAAATGCACGAGTAAAGATGAACAGAGTGAAGATAAAATTAAAAGAAATAATGTCTAAAATGGAACAATAATGGAGTTAGATGACTTAAAATCAATTTGGGGTTCCATAAAGGAAGAAGAAAAGTTTGATCAAAATCAAATTTTTCAAATGTTGAAGAAAAAATCATCAACAACAATAAAATGGTTATTTATATTCACTTTTTTCGAATTTATCCTTTTTCTTGTCTACAATTTATATGTTTTAATTTCAGGAAAAAATTTTTTTAATAACGAAGTCAAAACATTAGTCGAAGAAAAAACAATTAACAATTACGAGATCGCTTCGGTTTTTAGTATTGTGATTACGTTTGGATTTTTGGTGATGGCTTATCGTTATTTCAAAAAAATAGATCTTAATCAATCTGTGGTCGATTTGATGAAAAACATTATTTCATTTCGTCGATTGGTGAACTTGTTTATTCTTTTCACCGTTTTAAGTTTAATTGTTTCTTCTGCCCCATTCTATTACGAATTAGGCCAATCTATTTATTTGGCAAAACACGCTCATGATATACAGCCAATTGTGAATAATGCTGCTGTTTATGGTTGGATTGCAATAATAACTGCTGTTGCTTTTATTGTGATTATAGGAACGGTTTATTATGGGATTATTTATTTTTTATTTTTAAGAAAACTTCAACAAAACATGAAAGAGTTGAAAGAAATGAAATAAAATCTTATTTTTGTAAACTGAATGAAAAAATTTATCCAATATCTTATGCTAACGATTTCACTGTTTATGACAGTGTATCAGTCTGCGCATATATTGGATCATGCTCTAAATAAAGAGCACAAAGAGCTGAAAGACAAATTCTCTAACGTACACGATCATAGCTGTACAATTTGCCATTTCAATCAACATTTTATAGAAAATGATTCAGAAATTGAGTTATTTGAATGGTCACAATCATTTATCCAAAAAGATAAAACACTTTACACAACTCGTGTAAAACAAGCTGTATTACTTACTCAAAAAAGTCTTCGAGCACCGCCCTACGCAATTTAATTTCAGAAAAAACCACCTTATTTTTTTAACGTTATTAAATTATTGTATTTATGTCAATCAACATAAAATGTAGTATTGCGGCTACATTATTGTGCGGAACTGTGTTTGCACAAAACATTTTCGAAGGTCAAATTATAGATAAAAATCAAAAACCAATTCCTTTCGCAACTGTATACTTCAACAACGAAGAATATCACACAAATGCCGAAGGAAAATTTAGAATTGAGAATTTAAACAAAGGAAATTATCAAGTTCAAATTGATGAGCAAGGTTACGAACCTTTTTCTCAAAATATTACGTTTGATTCTCAACAAAAATTTGTTTTTACACTTACTTTTCACAAAGCATATAATTTAGATGAAGTTACTGTTTTAGGGCATCATCACGATTTTTCAACAGCTAATGTAGAGCGTGTCGATCAATCTTATATTCAAGAAAACTATGCAGGATCATTAGCCAAATCACTTGAAAATATTGCAGGTGTTAATGCTTCTGGAATTGGATCATCAGCTTCAAAACCAATTATTCGTGGACTTGGTTTCAATCGATTAATTGTTGCTGAAAATGGTGTAAAACAAGAAGGACAACAATGGGGAGCCGATCATGGTTTGGAGATTGATGCGCTAAATGTTGAAGATGTCGAAGTGATAAAAGGGCCTGCGGCTTTGGAGTACGGAAATGAAGCTATTGCTGGAGTTATCAAGATTAACAATAACAATTTACCAGCGAAACATTCACTTTCTGGAGAAGCAAAAACTTTATATCAATCAATAAATGATAATTACGGAATTGGATTTAATTTGAAATCTCGTAACGATCATTTTTTCTATAAAATAAAAGGTTCTTATTCTGATTATGCAGACTACAGAACGACTACCGATCGCATTTATTACCTGAATCGCTATTTACCAATTTACAATAAACGTGTAAAAAATACGGCTGGACAAGATTTGAATGCTGAAATACAAACAGGTTATATTGGTGAGAAATTTCGTTCAATTTTAACGGTTTCTAACGTTAATCAGATAATTGGTTTCTTTCCTGGTTCGCACGGAATTCCTTCTGTAGATAGACTTCAAGATGATGGAAATTATAGAAATATCGAATTTCCTTATCAAAAAGTGAATCATTTTAAAGTAATTTCCGAAAATGAATTTCGTTTAAATTCAAAAGACGTTTTAAAATTTTTAGCAAGTTATCAAAACAATCGTCGACAAGAAGTTAGTTCATTTCACACACATTATGCAAATCAACCAGTTCCAACAAAAAATCCTGATTTAGAATTAGATTTTAATTTATCAACGTATGATTCTCAATTAAAATTTGAACATAATCATAGCAAAAATTTCAAAACAATAATTGGCGCACAAGCGCAATTACAAGCCAATAATATTGCCGGTTACAATTATTTATTACCAAAATATGACCGAAATATTTTTAGCGGATTTTTGATTGAAGAATTCAAAAAAGGAAATCGTTGGAAAGTAACTGCTGGTTTACGTTACGATTATTCGACGTTCAAATCGGAAGGTTATTTTGATGAATTTCTTTACAATTATTTGATTGAAAAAGGTAATTCTGAAGGCATTGCAGATTATTATGCAAATCGTAGCAAATCAATCGATCGTAGTTTCAGTAATTTAAACGGAATGATTGGTGCAACTTTTCAACCAAATGATTTATGGGATTTCAACTTGAATGTTGGAACAAATTTCCGTTTACCAACCGCTATAGAATTGGGTTCTAACGGAATTCATCACGGTAGTTTTAGACATGAACGAGGTGACGAAAATCTTGATATAGAAAAAGGAATTGCTGTAGATTTCAAATCTGTTTTTCACAAAAATGATTGGAATATTTCGCTAAGTCCGTATTTATATTATTTCAGCAATTATATTTTCTTAAAACCTTCGGGACAATTTTCGATTCTTCCTCATGGTGGACAAATTTATCAATATACACAAAGCAAAGCTTTGTTGACTGGTTTTGAATTTGAAGTTCGTAAGAAAATCAACGAAAATTTTGATGCAAATCTTGTGTACGAATATTTATACAATCGACAAATTACGGAAAATAAAAAATTCGGAAATTATCTTCCTTTCACTCCTGCAAATAATTTATTTGGACAAATTAATTATAAAATCAATCAAAATATTGCATTTTTAGAAGGTTTGAGCTTTTTTGCAAATGGAAAATATACATTTGAGCAAGATAAAATTGCACAAAATGAAGATATCACTCCAAGTTATTTCTTGGTTGGAATTGGAGGAAAAACGAAACTTAAATTCAATAATTTTAGTGCAAATTTAAGTGTTCAGGTTTCTAATTTATTCAATAAAAACTATTACAATCACACCAGTTTTTATCGTGCATTGCAATTACCAGAACAAGCTCGAAACATACAAATTATGTTAGGAATTCCGTTCGGAAAATAGTTGATACATGAAAAAGAAACATCCTATTTTTGGACTTTTCTTTAGTATTATTCTTTTTTCGATTCCAACTTTTAATCAATTACATTTTTCTTTAATCGATCATTCACAAGATTTTTCGAATCAAAAGAAAGAAATTATTCATCATCAATGTAATCATTTCACCTATTACTCTGTCTTTATTGACACGCATGATGAACCAAAAATAGAATCAAAACCGAACGAAGAATTTTACAGTAAAGAAAGTTTTGAACAAGTAGAAAAAATTAAACATTCTACAATTGAATATCATTTTACACGAGGTCCGCCTCAGGATTTTGTTTATTAATAAATCAACCAAAATCTTAAAAAAATAATATTCAATTCAAAAAAAATAAAACAATGAAAAATTCAATTTTAAACTATTCATTTATAACATTATCAGCATTATTCATTACATCTTGTTCATCAGATGATTCTTCATTAGATACAACAAAACCTGAAATTAATTTGATTGCACCTAAAGACCACGATGAATTTCATTTAGGCGAAACCATCTCAATTGATGCTATTTTGAAAGACAATGTAGAATTGGGAACGGTAAAAATTGAAATTCATTCCGCAGAAGATGGTCATCAACACAGAACAGCAAATGTTAATTGGACGTATGATGCAGAAGAAGCTATTCCAGCAGGAAAAACTGAGCACACATTAAGTCATAAAGTAAATATTCCTACAGAAGGAATTACGGAAGGACATTATCACTTAGGATTATTCTTAATTGATCGCGCTGGAAATCAAACGCAATCTTTTATCGAAATCGTTGTAGGTGAAGATTACGACCATGATCACTAAAAAATAAATTTGAAAACGTCCGAAATTTCGGGCGTTTTTTTATGTGCATTGTTAAAAGAATACTATTTTAGCACTCTTCAATTATATCAAAACAAAAAAATGATTGCAATAGCAGATAGTGGTTCTACTAAAACGGATTGGGTAATTTTAGATAGCGACCTTAATGAAGTTTTTAGAACAAGTACAATTGGATTTAATCCGTATTTTGTAACAGCAGAAGATATTACGACTGAATTACAAAAAAATGAAGATTTTGCACCTGTTGCAAATGATTTCGCAAAAATCTTTTTTTATGGTGCTGGAACTTCCAGCGAAACAATGCATGCTGTTGTTAAAGAAGGTTTACAAAACTTCTTTACAAATGCTGAATTTGTAATAGACCATGATTTATTAGCCGCTTGTTATGCCACTTACATGGGAAAACCTGCAATGGTTTGTATCTTAGGAACAGGTTCTAATTCTTGTTATTTCGATGGAACAACAATGCGCGAAGAAACAAAATCTTTAGCTTATATTTTAGGAGACGAAGGTTCTGGAAATGACCTAGGAAAACGTGTATTACGCGCTTTTTATACAAAAAAAATGCCTCCACATTTAGCAAAAGCTTTTGATGATTATTATAAATTATCTGTAAATGAGTTAAATAAAAATGTGTACCAAAATAAATTTGCAAATACTTATTTAGCCTCTTTCAATAAATTTGTTGTCGAACATAAAAATGATCCATTTATTCAGAAAATTATTTATGATGCAATGTCTTCTTTTATCGAATATCAAATTATGCCTTACGAAGAAGCTCGTCATTCTGAATTAAATTTCATTGGTTCGATTGCTCATATTTACGAAGATGTTATTCGTTCAGTTGCGGCAGAATATCACTTAACAGTTGGTCATATTATTAGAAAACCAATTGATAATGTTGTTGATTATCACAAAAAATATTTGATTAAATAATCATGGCAACTCAACCAAAAATAGCAGTAATTTCTTACAATACTCCTCATCGCAAAACACAAGATGTTTTACACGGATTAAAAGCTAAAGGTTATCAAAATGTAAAAATATTTGCATTGCCTTTTGTACAAAGAGAAAATCCGTTCAAACCAATTTATCAACATCGTCCAAGTAAAGCGATTCAAGTAAATTTAGATGATTACTGTAATAGTTTTGGTTATAATTTTGATTTAACAACTGCTGAAACGTTGAATAATCAATTAAACGATTATAAAGCTGAATATGTAATTATTGCAGGTGCAGGATTATTACCAGATGAATTGGTTGAAAATCATAAAATTATCAATACACACCCAGGTTTTTTACCTTTGACAAGAGGTTTAGATTCATTAAAATGGGCAATCACAAAAGGAGTCGAAATTGGTGTTACAACTCATTTTGTAGACACAGAAGCCGATGCTGGTTTTTTGATTGAACAACAATATGTTCCTGTTTACGGGAATGATACGTTTCATTCTTTGGCTAATCGTCAATATGAAACAGAAATTGAAATGTTAGTTAATTCGATTGAATTAATACCAACACTTTCAGAATTCAAATCACTTTCATCAAATGAATTTGAAGCGACGCGCAGAATGCCAAAAGCTATCGAAGAAAATTTGATGCAAGCATTTGATACTTACAAAGAAAAATATAAAAGGGATTAAATATTTTTTAGAAAAAAATTAAAAAGCTAACCGAATTGGTTAGCTTTTTTGTTGAATCTATTTTTTAATTTGATTTTACTATCTTTAATAAAACAATTAAGATGAACAAAGAAAAACCTTTGAGCGAATTAACATTAGAAGAATTAAATGATAAAAGAAAAAAAGTTAATAAACTTAATCTTAGCATTCAAATTCCTTTATTACTCATTGCAATCGTTTTATTAATTCTGAAGATGACAAACAAATATGATATCAATGTAACATTCGTTATTTTATTATCATGTTCTGTAACTTTTATTCCTCTTATAACAGGTTTAGCGAAAATAAATGCAGAAATCAATACCAGAAAAAAAGCGAATCAATGAGTTTCTTTTCTCTTTTTCCTAAGATGTAAAACATTTTTGATTGGATTATAAATCATAATAAAAACCATCATTACAATTCCGAAATAAAATAAAGTTCTAAAAATTTGAATATCTGCAATCAACAAGGCTTGGTTATACAATTGAGATTTCAGATTACTTGCTGTCAAACTGATAGATTCATTTACTAAATGAGTTGTATTGTGTTTATTGAATAGATTATTCCATTGTTCTTGAAAAATCGTATTGGTAATATCTAAATTTTTCGTCATCAAAAATTGATGTTTAGTCGTCAAGAAAAGAATTGCATTTTGCATAATCGAAAAACTAATTGTCGACGACCAATAACGCATTGCAACTGCTGCTTGCATGGTATTCATAGAAAAATTAGCATGTACAGAACATACCATATATTGCAAAATTGGCGCAAACAACATTCCTTGTCCCATTCCTTCCATCAACAATGGCGGAATAACTGCATTCGGACGAGTATCTGGAACCAAAATGTAACTAAACCACAACATAGCAAACGTTAAACAAAAAAAACCTCCAAAAAACACATACTTATATTGCGTTTGAAATTGTGTAATGATGTAATAAGCAAACAATGCTCCGATATAAATTCCGGCACAATTATAATATTGTATTTGCAAAACAAACTCCCAATTCCATTTCCAAACAACATTCATAACTTGATAAATGTTACTCATACTCGATTTGAAAATATAAAATGTAAAAAACAACAACATACCTACAATAACTCTTTCGGAACGAAGAATCTCGAAATGAAAAATCGGTTTTTTAGACGTTAATTGTTGCAAAATAAATAAGCCTGAAAAAATAAACATTGCAGCAAACGCAATAACGATATAAAGCGATTCGAACCAATAATATCTTTTACCATAAATCAATAAAAAAGCTCCTGCTATTAATGACATCATCATCAAAAAATAACCCGCCAAATTTAACTGATACAATGGTTTTTTGGGATACAATCTACCATGACTAAAGAGAAAAACATAAATCAATAATGATAAAACATGAAAAAAGATGACAGTATAAATCACCATATTGAAATTATAATTTTCGATGGCAAATTTTACAATAGAAGTCGTGTATTTATCAGCCGTCATCATAAATCCATACAAAAAAGTATTTCCTAATAATCGTCCATATTCGCCTTTTATACGCGACATAATTAGCGGAACAATAATACATCCTTCGAGATAAGATGTTGTCCCTTGTATCACACGAAGTAAATAAATCAATTGCGTATTTGTTGTCAACGAAATTATTAACATTAATACAATATTGATAATAGTCATAGACAATAAATAAGAACGAATATTAAAGAACTGAAAAAGCCGTTCGTTAATAAAAAGTCCACAAACAATTGTAGCGTAAGCCAAAGAAAAAATGAATTGTAAATCGTCTACATCAACATCTAGAAATGAAGCTGTAAATATACTATTCATATTGAAAAGTGAGAGAATCATCACATGCGGAATCAACGCGGCAATGAGAATTGGAAGCACCAATTTTTCTGGTATCCATTTCTTGAAAATGGGATGTTGATTGTGCATTGAGTTATTTATTCAATTTTACAATCAAGTTCAAAACATTCATTCGAAAGTTTGTCTAATTAAAAATATTTTATTGATTTCGTGATTATCTTACCTAAAAAGTAAAAAAAGGAAGCTGCCTGAGAAAAGTCAAAAGGCTAAAATGTGATTCTGAATAATAAATCGTTAAAATACGATGATTCATTTTTATAAAAATATAACAAATTTAAAATCAATAAAATACAACTAATATTTATTAAAACAATTAATCATTTTTCGTTTGATTTATTTTGATGGCAAAAGTAAGTGTTGTCTCAGAAAAACAAGTTGATTATTTAAGAATAAAATTTGTTCATTTAAGCCATTTTTAAATTTAAAAAACTTTAAAATATCACCTTTCTACAGGATAATTTTGATAAAATATTCATTTTTAAAAATTTGTTATAAAAAAAACGTACTTGATTCTATTAAATCAAATACGCCAATTAAATAAAAAAGTAATATATAAAAATTATTTTAACGATGTAAAAGTCTATTTTTTATCGGTTGATAAAGAATTACAAAAATCGCAGCGATAATTCCCACAACAAACAATGTTCGGAAAATTTCAATATTACTAACCAACAAAGCTTGGTTATACAATTTTGCTTTTAAAGCTGCGGCAGTAATACTTTCTGCTTCGTTTGGAAGATGACTCGCAATATTTTTATTGAACAAATTATTCCATTGTTGTTGGAAAATCGGACTCGTTTTGTCTAAATTTTTGGTCATCAAAAATTGATGTTTAGTCGTCAAGTATAAAATTGCATTTTGCATCAGCGAAAAACCAATTGTTGTCGTCCAAAAACGAATAGCCGTACCTGCTTGTGCCGCACTACCAGTAATAGAAGGATGTACAGAACCTGTAATATACAACACCAATGGCGTAAAAATAACACCTTGTGCAATTCCTTCTAACATCAGCGTTGGCGCTATTGCCTCGACTTTTGCGTCTGGATAAAACAAATAACTAAACCACAACATGCTCATGGCTAAAAGTACAAATCCAAGAAAAAATATTTTTCTAAAATCGACTCTATTCTTAACCATAAAAAATGAAAATACAACACCAATGATAGAACCAGCCACATTAAAATATTGAATCTGCAACACATATTCCCATTGCCATTTCCAAACTGTCGACATAACTTGGTAAATATTGCTCATTCCAGCACGCAAAGTATAGAAAACAAAAAACATTAATATTCCTAAAATGACACGTTCTGATTTGAAAATCTCAAAATGGAACAAAGGTCGTTTGGCTGTTTTTTGATGCAATAAAAATAAACCACTAAAAACAAGTGTTGATGCAAATGCTATGATAATAATTGGTGATTCGAACCAATAATATTTTTTTCCATAAATAAAGAAAAATGCACCAGAAATTAGAGAAATAATCATCAAAAAAATTCCGCCTAAATTTAATTGATACAATGGTTTTTTAGGAAACATTCTGTTGTGATTAAAGAAAAATACATAAATGATTAATGCAACAACATGAAAACTCATAATCGTATACACCATCATATTGTGGTTATAATTCTCAATCGCAAACTTCACGATAGAAGTCGTGAATTTATCTCCCGTTAACATTACGCCGTACAAAAACGAATAAGCAATCAATTTTGAATGTTCACTTTTAATATTCGACATAATGATTGGCAACAAAATACAACCTTCGAAAAGCGATAAAGGTCCTTGAATAAAACGCAGAATCAAAATCAATTCTGTATTTGTTGTCAATGTCATTCCAAACAACACCAAAATGTTAAGCATGGTCATTGTTAGCAGATAACTTCTGATATTGAAAAAGTGAAAAAATCGAACGTGAATAAATAAGCCACAAACAATAGTGGCATACGCCATCGAAAAAAGGAACTGCAAATCGTCAACCTCCAAATCCAAAAATGATGCTGTAAACGTACTATTCATGTTGAATATCGTCAAAATCATCAAGTGTGGAAATAGCGCAAGGATAAAAATTGGCACAACCAATTTTTGCGGAACCCATTTATTGAATATTGAATTTTGTTGTGACATTTATTTAATTTACTTTTTCTGCGGAAACATTTACATTCATTCCGGTACGTAATTTTTCGTTATTTTTAGACTCTTTCAGAATTATTTTCACAGGAAAACGTTGTTCAATTTTCACGAAGTTCCCTGTTGCATTATCAGGTTTAATCAAAGCAAACTCAGACCCAGAAGCTGGCGAAAGAGATTCAATTTTTCCTTCAAACTCAATGTTTTTGTAGGCATCAGCTTTTATAATAACAGGTTGATCCAAATCAATTTCTCCAATTTGTGTTTCTTTAAAATTCGCAACAATCCATTTCTCTTTCGAAACCACTTGCACCAAGGCCTGACCTTCTTTTATTAACTGACCTTCTTGTATATTTTTTGTTCCAACCCAACCATCATAAGGTGCCACAACATAGGTATATGAGAGAGTAAGTTTGGCATCATTCAATTGGGCTTTTCGTTGTAAAATTTGAGTTTTTGCAGGTGCAATTTTTGTTTGTTCAGCAGATGCACTAACATTCACTGCATTACGTTGTTGTTCCAAAGCACTCAAACTTGCTTTTGCTTGTTTATACTTTGCTTCGACTTCTTCAAATTGTTGTACGGTTGCAGCATCTTCTTGCACTAAATTCTTGAAACGATTATAATCTTTTTCTGTTCTCCAAACCTCTATTTTAGCAGCTTCTATATTTGCATTCACAATATTAACATCACTCGATTTTGTGTCAACCGCTTTTTCGTACGTTAGAACAGATTGCGAAGTCGATTCTAAATTTGCTTCTGCAATATCAATCTGGTTCTGAAACTCTCTATTGTCAATCACAACAAGCGTATCACCTTTGTGTACAAATTGATTTTCTTCGAAATTTACTTTTTTGATAAAACCAGAAACTTTACTCGAAACTGGTGTAATATATTGTCGCACTTGCGCGTCATTTGTATTGACATGTGAACTCGAAAAGAAATAAAACCAAGCCATTGCAGTGATTCCTATGATAATAAAAATCCAAGCAATCGCCGAAAGCGTTCTATTCATTCGTTTTTCTCCTTTTGTCAGTTGTTTTCCCATTTTTATAAGTTTCCTAAAACGTATTGTAATTGATAGTATTTTAATTGTTTGTTGATTTGCAATGAAATCAAATTTGATTGAGCCTCTAAATAAGCGTTATCCGCATCGATAAGTTCTGTAATCAAACTCAATTTATTGACATATTTTGTTCGGACAATTCGATAATTTTCTTTGGCTTGACCAATTGCTTCTTCGGCAATTTTTATTTTATCAATCGATTCTTCAAATCGTTTATTCGCTGCAAAAACATCGTGTCGAATTTGTTCTTCTTTCTCTTCTATTTCTAATTTTGTAATTGATATGTTACGATCTGCGATTTGCATTTTTTGTTTATTCTTGAAAAAATTACTCAACGGAATCGAAACATTTACCCCAACAGAACCAAATCTGTACAAATATTCTTCTGGAGGAAAAAACATAAAGTTTGGATAATTATATCCATATTCAGCACCAGCAGTTATTTTTGGTAATGTATTGGCTTTGGTAATTTTCTTATCAATTTCTTTCAAATTCAAATCATCTTTCGCAATTTTCAAACTTTCACTTTGATCCATTGCTTCTAAAATCATTTCATCAACTAACCCTAAATGCTCTTCATTTGTAAACAAATCATTGGTATCAATATGCATTTCTTGATTTTCTGGTAAAGCCAAAATTGTTTTGATTTGATGTTCGATAATCGAAATTTCATTCGCCAATTCTGTAAAAGACATTTTATGATTTGACAATTGCAATTCAGTTCTCAAAACTTCATTATAAGTTACCAAACCATTTTTTTTCAAGGATTCTGTTTGCTTTATCACAACTGAATCTTCTCTCATTTTATCCGAAATCAACTTTTGTTGCTCTTGTAAATGCAATGCTTGTAAATAAGCTGTGATGATTTGCATTCTCAATTCTCGCTCATCTTTTCGAACTTGTAGTTTCGAAATATTAGTTTCTATTTCAGATTTTTTCTCGTCATTTTTTAATTTTCCTCCCAAATAAATTGGAATTTCTGCCGAAAGTGTAAAATCATATTTCACACGAGGAACAGCATATTTCGTAGAAGGTTTTAGAACACCGTCTTCGAATTGGCGTAAATTACTCAAAACATTAAAACCAGTGTGAAAGTCTACATCTGGCAATTTCTCATTTTTAAGATCTTTCTCTTTTAATTCAGCAATATTAGTTTTTAAAGCGCTAATTTGTAATTTTTTATTATTTTGAAGTCCAATTTCAATTGCTTTGCTTAATTTCAGTTGGTTATAGTCTATTTCATTTTGAGCATAACTCAACCCACTCAGCATTAACAACAATGTAAGCAACTGATATTTAACGAATTTAAATATCATTTTGTATTATTTATAAGTCTGTTATTGATTTTTAGTGATGCAAAGTTACATTCAAAACACCTTTACCCTCTTGATAAAAAAAGAAAATAATTTGCTCATTTACGCCAAAATAAAGTAATTTGCAAAAGCAAAAATATTTCACTTTATAAAAGTATAAAACAATGTTGTTTGATCAGTTTTTTTTTAACGAAGTTGACAAATCTAAAGTCCATTTTTACATACAACATGCACATTTAGATACGATAGGAACGCGCGTACATGAACACAAAAAAGCACAATTATTATATGCAGAAGGCGGAATTGTACATGTTTTTGTAAACGACAAACATTGGTATTTGCCTGCGCGTTGTTTTATGTGGATTCCTGCAAATACGCCACATTCTATCTTAACGAATAGTAAAACAGGCGATTTGTATAACTTTTATTTCAAGACCGAAAAAGAAGAAAACGATTTTTATTCGATTACAAATATTTATTACACGAATGAGTTGTTAAGGGAAATGATTTTGTACACCAAAAATTGGAGTGGATCAATTTCGGAAAAAGATCCTGCAAAATATGATTTTGTAAAAGCCATACGATCTATTCTACCCGAAATGGAATCGAACAAATTACCTGCTTTTATTCAGCATCCATTTCCAAAAGATCAGAAACTGATTGATATTGCTCGATTTCTGATGAAAAATATCGAGAAAAACTATACAATAGATGAAGTTGCGCAACAATTTGGTTTGAGCACGCGAACATTATCTCGAAAATTCAAAGATAATATGGGAATTAATTATGTTCGATTTTTACGCGCATTACGTATCACAAAATCATTGGAATTGATTGCTGAAAATAAATACAATATGTACGAAATCGCAATGTTAGTTGGTTATAATTCGTTGTCATCTTTCAGTAATATTTTTCAGAAAGTTTCAGGAATTCGACCAACAGAATATGCGCAATTATTACACACAAAAAAACAATAACTTAAGATAAAAACTATGATTATTAAAGCTTTTGCCGGAAGTAACAGCTCTACTTCTATCAATAAACAACTCGTAACTTATGCTTCTTCTTTATTAAACAAAGATCAAATTGAGATTTTAGATTTAGATGACTTTGATATCCCTACTTTTGATATTGATATAGAAAAAGAACAAGGTTTTTCTGATGAAGTAAAACGATTTTATCAAAAACTTGTTGATTCTGATATTTTGCTTATTTCATTAGCAGAACATAATGCTTGCATTACAGCAGTTTTTAAAAGCTATATGGATTGGTGCTCAAGAATTAATTATAAATTTCTTGAAGGAAAAAAGGTCTTCGTTATGAGTACATCTCCTGGTGGTTATGGAGCAAAAAACTCTTTAGAAATAGGTTCTAAATTAATTACAAAATTAGGAGGTGACATTTTAGTCGATTTCTCTTTGCCTAAATTCAACGAAAATTTTGCAGAAGGTAAAATCACTAATGAAGAATTAAACAGAGAATTGATTCTTAAAATTGATGAATTTAGAAAAAAAATATAAGTTTTTATCTTTTCCTAACATAGGTCAATAAAATTTATGGTTGCTTGCAATAACTTTGCTTCATCAAAAATGAAAATACTCAATAAGAATATGAAAATTTTAGCTTTCGCTGGTAGTAACAGCAAAAAATCAATCAATAAAGAATTATTAAATTATACATTAAATCAAATCGAAAATGCAGAAATCGATTTAGTTGACATCAATGATTTCGAGATGCCTATCTATTCTATTGACCGTCAATTAGAAAATGGATTTCCACAAGAAGCGCAGGATTTTTACAATAAAATCAAAGATGCAGAAGGTGTTGTAATTTCTTTGGCAGAACATAATGGAAACTTTTCTGTTGCATTAAAAAATATTTTGGATTGGGTTTCTCGTATCGAAATGCCATATTTGAAAGATAAAAAACTGTTGTTATTAAGTACATCTCCAGGTGCTTATGGTGGAGGAAATGTAATGGAAGTTGCAACAAAATATTTTGGAATGTTTGCAAGCGGAGAAATTGTAGCAAGCACAACTTTCCCATCTTTCAACGATAATTTCCAAAATAACGAAATTGTAAATGAAGAATTAAAAAATAAAGTATTAGCGCAAGTTAGTATCTTTCAAGAAGCTTTAACTATTGTTGAAGCTTAATTGAAAATGTATGTATTAAAAAAAGGTCTTTCGTTCGAAAGACCTTTTTTTTGTTATCAATTTAATTTACATTTATCTCGTAAGTGATATCAATTCCTCCATTTGCAAGCATATCATGTACACTACAATACTTCTTAACCGCTAATTCAGCAGCCTTATTTGCTTTATCTAAATCAATATTTCCTTTTAAGAAAAATTTGATATGAATATTTGTAAAAATATTTGGAATTTCATCTCGACGCTGACCTTCAACCTCAACTTTAATATCTTCAATTTCTTGGCGTTGTTTCTTCAAAATTTCATTCAAATCAAAAACACTACAACTTCCCAAAGCAATCAAAACCAACTCCATTGGGCGAACTCCTTTTCCTTCTCCTCCAATCGATTCAGGTCCATCAATATTTACTTTTACCGAAGAACTTGACGCAGTCGCTTCATAGTGAGAAGCCTGATTTGCTCTATTTAATTCAATTTTCATCTTATTTCTTTTAAAGTATAAAAATAATCATTCTCTAAAGATTTATTCTAATATTTGATTGAATAATGATTTTCTGAATAAATTTAGCTAAATTTAAATTCAATTATAGAAATTTTTGAAGTAGATCGAAGCACAAAATAGCAACAAAGGCTGTCTCACGACAGCCTTTATATTTTTTAATCACTTTATAATTTAAACAGTATGATATTTAAAACTTTGTTCGTTTTTAATTGTTTTCACTGATTCGTAAATCAACTCGATGACATTTTTTACATCAGCTTGATGAACCATTTCTACAGTTGTGTGCATATAACGCAAAGGCAACGAAATTAAAGCTGAAGGTACACCACCATTACTATATGCAAAAGCGTCTGTATCCGTTCCTGTTACACGAGAACTTGCAGCACGCTGAAAAGGAATATTGTTTTTCTCAGCTGCATCAATAATTAATTCGCGTACATTATTTTGCACAGCAGGCGCATAATAAACAACTGGGCCATCACCACATTTTTGCTCACCTTCTTTCGATTTTGTAATCATTGGTGTCGTTGTATCATGTGTAACATCAGTAATAATCGCAACATTTGGTTTGATTGTTTGCGTAATCATTTCCGCGCCACGCAACCCTACTTCTTCCTGAACCGCATTTACAACGTATAAACCAAAATCTAATTGATCTTTATTTTCTGCCAATTTACGCGCAACCTCAGCAATCATAAACCCTCCCATTCTATTGTCTATTGCACGACAAACAAAATAACGATCGTTCAATGTAAAAAATTCATCAGGATAAGTAATCACACAACCAACGTGAATTCCAAGTTCAAGAACTTCTTCTTTCGATGTACAACCTGTATCAATCCAAATTTTATCTGGAGTTGGCGCTTCATCTTTTCCTGCTTGACGCAAATGAATTGCTGGCCAACCAAAAACTCCTTTTACAATTCCTTTTTTGGTATGAATATTAACCACTTTAGAAGGTGCTATCATATGATCTGATCCTCCATTACGAATCACATAAATCAATCCATCATCAGAAATATAATTCACAAACCAAGAAATCTCATCAGCATGGGCTTCAATCACAACTTTATACTTCGCTTCAGGATTTATTATACCATAAGCAGAACCGTAATTATCTGTTTTTACTTCATCTACATATGGTTTGATATAATCCATCCAAACTTTTTGTCCTTCACTTTCAAAACCTGTAGGTGAAGCTGTATTTAAATATTTTGTCAAAAAATCCAAAGATTGTTGATCAAACAAATTATTTGTACTCATTTTAGTTTATTTATCTAACAAATGTACTAATTTTAGGAACAATTTTTGAACTAATTCTGATATGAAATTTTATATCTATCATATAACTTTACTACTTACTTTTGTTGGATTATCTAATGTTAATGCTCAAATTTTTGGGTTAGATTTAGGTGGAAAAAATCCTGCACAAGAAATTAAAAATGATTCAATTAATTTAGATGAATTTGCGTTTAATCCTTTAGACACAATACATCTTAATGAAATGAATAGTTATTCGGTTCATTTAAAAACTGATTTAGAAAAAAAATATTATTTATGGCTAAGAAAGCGTGTTCGCGATGTTTGGCCGTATGTAAGAACTGCTGTTAGAGAATATAATTATGTATCAGACACCATTCAAACAATGGATAAAAGACGAGACAAAAAACGTTTTATTAAATCTCGCCAAAAGGATTTGGCTGATCAATTTGAGAATCAATTAAAAAATATGTCAAGTTCTCGTGGACAAATTCTTACTAAATTAATCTATAAAGAAACAAATAAAACAACATACGATATTATAAAAGAATTACGTGGCGGATTGAATGCTTTTCTTTATCAAGCAGCAAGTGGCGCGTTTAATATTGATCTAAAACAAACTTATGATCCGAAGCGAACACGAGAAGATTTGTATATTGCGGTTATTCTTCAACGAGATTTTGCAGACGGAACGTTAAAACCTGTCGACGAAGATTAATTTATCTTTCATACTACCAATTATAATAATATTCTGATTTTTTATTATATTTGATTTAATAAAGGGAAAAACGTGGGAAACAATATAAAAAGAATTGGTGTATTAACCTCTGGAGGTGATGCGCCTGGAATGAATGCGGCCTTACGTGCCGTTGTAAGAGCATGTAAGTACTACGATATCAAATCAGTAGGGATTCGTCAAGGTTACGAAGGTTTGATTAACAATGATATGATTGAACTTGGACCTCGTTCAGTGAAAAATATTATCAATCAAGGTGGTACAATTCTTAAAACTGCTCGTTCTTTAGAATTCAAAACTACAGAAGGTCGTCAAAAAGCATACAATCATCTAAAACAAAATAACATTGATGCTTTAGTTGTAATTGGTGGAGATGGTTCTTTTACTGGAGCAAATATCTTTCATCAAGAGTTTGGTGTTCCATTTATTGGAATTCCAGGAACAATTGACAATGATATTTTCGGAACAGATTTTACAATTGGGTACGATACAGCTTTGAATACTGTAATTGATGCAATTGATAAATTAAGAGATACTGCTACATCACATGATCGTGTATTTTTTGTGGAAGTAATGGGACGCGATGCAGGTTTTATTGCTTTAAATAGTGGAATTGCTTCAGGTGCACAAGATATTTTGATTCCAGAACAACGTGATAGTGTCGAAGAATTATGTTCTTCTTTAGAACGTTCAGAAAAATCTGGAAAAAAATCAAGCATCGTTGTAGTTGCAGAGGGTGAAAAATTAGGTGGAGTTTTTGAATTAGCAAAACAAGTACAAAATCGTCATCCAGAATATGATATTCGTGTAACAGTTTTAGGACACATACAGCGTGGTGGTTCTCCATCTTGTCACGATCGTGTTTTAGCAAGTCGTTTAGGAATTGCTGCTGTCGAAGGTTTACTAGAAGGTAAAACAAATCTTATGGCTGGTATTCGCTCTAATAAAGTTGTATTTACAGCGATAGATGAAGCCATCAAAAAACACAATGAGATTGACGAAGAGTTAATCAAAGTAGCTAATATTTTAGCGATTTAAACATTTAATATAAAGGGAAATTATATATACTATGTCAAAAATTAAAATTGGAATCAACGGATTCGGAAGAATTGGTAGCCTTGTTTTCGGGGTTGCTATTGAGAGAAACGATATTGAAATCGTAGGTATTAACGATTTAGTAGACGTTGATTATTTAGCTTATATGCTAAAGTATGATTCAGTTCACGGAAAATTTAACGGAGAAGTTAAAGTAGAAAACGGAAACTTAATTGTTAATGGACAAACAATTCGCGTTACAGCTGAAAGAGACCCAGCGAACTTGAAATGGGACGAAGTTGGAGCTGATATCGTAATCGAAGCAACAGGTTTATTCTTAACAAAAGAAACTGCAGGAAAACACATTGAAGCTGGAGCAAAAAAAGTTGTTTTAACAGGTCCTTCTAAAGATGATACCCCTATGTTTGTAATGGGTGTTAACCACGAATCTGTAACAGCAGAAGACACAATCGTTTCTAATGCTTCTTGTACAACAAACTGTTTAGCACCATTAGCAAAAGTAATTCACGAAAATTTCGGAATTGTGGAAGCTTTAATGACAACAGTTCACGCAACTACTGCAACTCAGAAAACAGTTGACGGACCATCAATGAAAGATTGGAGAGGTGGACGTAGTGCAATGGTAAACATCATTCCTTCATCTACTGGAGCTGCGAAAGCAGTTGGAAAAGTAATTCCAGAATTGAACGGAAAATTAACAGGAATGTCTTTCCGTGTACCAACTGTTGATGTCTCTGTAGTTGATTTAACAGTTAAATTAGCAAAAGAAACAAACTACGACGAAATCAAAAAAGTAATGTGCGAAGCTGCTGAAGGAGATTTGAAAGGAATTGTAGGATACACAGAAGATGCTGTTGTTTCTCAAGATTTCGTAGGTGATACAAGAACATCTATTTTCGATGCAGAAGCTGGTATCATGCTAAACCCTACTTTCGTTAAGTTAGTTGCTTGGTATGACAACGAAATTGGTTACTCTAACAAAGTAGTTGATTTAGTTCAGCACATCGCAAAGATTTAATTCTTAATTAATAATTAACAAAAAGGCTGTTCTCAATAAATGAATGGCCTTTTTTGGTTTAGACTTCTAAAATTTTAAGAAAATTTTATTCTTTTTTAAGACTTTTTATGACACTGTACCAAAAACTGTGTAAGTATAAAATTCTGCTTGGGTTAAAATCGAGCAGAATTTTTTTTATACATTTAATATTTACATATTTATGGAAACAAAAGACCTATTTCCGGATGATTTTTTCAAACAGTTTAAAACTGGCGATGAACTCCAAAACTTTCTCAAAGACTTACAAAAGCGAGGAATTGAAAAAATGTTAGAAGGTGAGTTAGATGCTCACCTGGATTACGATAAGCATGATTTACGCAAGCAAGAAAATGTGCGTAATGGTTATTCTAGTAAAAAGATAAAAACGAGTTATGGCGAAGAAGAAATAAAGGTTCCTAGAGATCGTGATGCTAGTTTTAATCCGATGCTGATACCTAAACGAAAAAGCATGGTTGAAGGCTTAGAAAACGTCATTGTGTCGCTTTACGCCAAGGGAATGTCCGTTTCTGATATTGAAGAACAGATCAGAGAAGTCTACAATTTTGACGTTTCTCAATCGACCATTTCACGTATAACTGATGCTATAACTTCTGATATCGTAGCTTGGCAAAATCGCCCATTAGAACCTGTTTATCTAATCGTTTGGATGGACGGAATTGTTTTTAGGGTTAGAGAAGGTTCCAAAGTAATTAATAAAACCATTTATATCGCAGTAGGCTTAAAACGCGATGGACGCAAAGAAGTTTTAGGATTATGGTTAGGTAAAAATGAGTCATCATCCTTTTGGATGAGTGTTTTAACCGATATGAAGGCTAGAGGAACTGAAGATATCTTGATTACAGCAACCGATAACTTAAATGGTTTTACCGATACCATACGTACCGTTTTTCCTGAATCTAAAACACAAATATGTGTAGTACATCAGATTCGAAATGCTTGTAAATACGTTGTTTGGAAAGATAAGAAACAGTTTACTGCTGATATGAAAGAAATCTACAACGCGCCAACTAAACAGGCTGCTGAAGCTGCTTTAAATGATTTTGCTTCTAAGTGGGAACATAAATATTCTTATGCCATCCAAAGCTGGAAAAACAACTGGGAAGACCTTACGGTTTTCTTTGAATTCCCCGTAGATATTAGGAAAATCATATACACCACCAATCTAATTGAGAATCTAAACGGTAAAATAAGGAAGTACACTAAAAATAAATTATCCTTCCCTACAGATGAAGCTGTTATGAAATCCGTATATTTGGCTGTGAGAGAAGCAACTAAAAAATGGTCAATACCAGTAAGAAACTGGGGAGTTATTATTGATCAATTTTTAATCCTATATCAAGAAAGGGTTAGACTCTAAAAAGTAGAACCTAACCCAAGCTTAATTTTTGAACTTACACACTTTAAGAGACAGTCCTCTTTTTATGTTAATTCACTTGTTTTGATTCAAACTTTGACTATATTTGAATCACTTATAAAAAAACAAGAAGCCTATAGATAAAAAAATCTACTTACTAAACCAAATTATCTACCTTATGAATTACGAAGAAGACTCATTGCTAATCAAAGACTATGTTGATGGTAATGAATATGCTTTAGAAATTTTAATTGAGAAGTATAAAAGTAGAATCTATAGTTTCATTTTCTCAAAAGTTTTAGACAAAGATATCACTGAAGATATTTTCCAAGATACTTTCATAAAAGTTATTCTTACACTAAAAAGTGGCGGATATAATGAAGAAGGAAAATTTTTACCTTGGCTAATGCGTATTGCGCATAATTTAACTATTGATTATTTTCGAAATATTAAGAAAATGCCTGCTGTTAGAGAAACTATAGGTAAATATGATGACGAATATAATATTTTCGATTTTATTGGAAATTCTGACGAATGTTCCGAAACCAAAATCATTAAAAAGCAAATTGAAAATGATTTAAGATACCTTGTTACTTTATTACCAAGTGATCAAAGAGAAGTCTTAGAACTGAGAATCTTCAAAGAATTAAGTTTCAAAGAAATTGCGGAAGAAACAAATGTTAGTATTAATACAGCATTAGGAAGAATGCGCTATGCAATTATCAACTTAAGAAAAGTTATCGAAAATAATAACATTATTTTAACAATCGATTAAAAAATAAACTTATCTATTTAACGTTTTTAAAGTAAATAAGTTTTTATGATTGAATTTTACTCAGAAAAATTTGAACCAAAACAATCAACGATTGAAAAATTATTAATGTTTTCAAAATCAATTTCAGCATTGAAATTAAATAACGTGAAGGAAATAATAATCCTAAATTTAAATTAATCGAACACTGCTTTTATCAAATAAAAAATCCTGAAAATATTAAACATTTCAGGATTTTTTTATGCAAATAAATTAATCTTTTCTGAAAATCATAACTCAATTTATAACTATATTGCATCCTATACCACATCAAAAAAATTTTAGTATGACCCTACAAGAATTTAAAAATAGTTTAGATTTACCTTTAATCACTTCACCTATGTTTCTTGTTTCTCGAACTGAATTAGTTGTAGAAGCATGTAAAAATGGTGTATGTGGAACTTTCCCTTCTTTGAATGGAAGAACAGCCGAAGATTTCGAACAAATGTTAATTGATATCACTTCTCAATTAAAACAATTTGAAGATGAAACAGGTAAAAAAGCAGCTCCATTTGGAGTGAATTTAATCGTTAACAAAACAAACCCTCGTCTCGAAGGTGATTTAGCTTTATGTGCAAAATATAGAGTACCGCTTATTATTACGTCGCTTGGTGCTGTAAAACAAGTTGTAGATGCAGTTCATAGTTATGGAGGTTTGGTTTTTCATGATGTGATCAAAAAACGTCATGCGGAAAAAGCTGCTGAAGCTGGTGTAGATGGAATTATTGCTGTAGCTTCTGGTGCTGGTGGACATGCTGGTACGGCTAATCCTTTTGCTTTGATTGATGATATTCGCACTTTTTACGATGGTTGTTTAATTTTAGCAGGTGCGATGAACAACGGAAACGATATCTTAGCAGCTGAAAATATGGGTGCTGATTTTGCATACATCGGAACTCGTTTTATCGCGACAAAAGAAGCCTCTGCGAATCAAGATTATAAAACAATGTTAGTCGATTCTACTTTCGAAGATGTGATTTATACAGATGGAATTTCTGGTGTAAATGCAAATTTCTTGAAACCAAGTATTATACATTCTGGAATTGATTTAGACGAAAAGAAAGAAGAAGATTTTTCGAAATTAATTGGAGGCGATGGACATAAAGCATGGAAAGACATTTGGTCTGCTGGACACGGAGTTTCTGGAATTCATGATATTATTTCAACCGAAGAATTAGTCTATCGAATGAAAAATGAATATAAATGTGCATTAGAACAAAATGTGCAGAAATTAAATAATTTGAAATTTTAAATTTAATAATGAAAACTACTCAAGAACTCATCGAATTAATTTCTCTCAAAAAATTAGAAGAAAATTTATTCGAAGGGAAAAGTTCTTTTATGGGAAGTCCAAATGTTTTTGGAGGACAAGTTGTAAGCCAAGCTTTGCATGCTGCGTATCAAACTGTTCCTTCAGATCGTTTTTGCCATTCCCTTCACTCCTACTTTATTTTACCTGGACATTTAGAAAAACCTATCTATTTTGAAGTAGCAAATCTTCGTGATGGAGGAAGTTTTAGTACACGTGTTGTCACAGCAAAGCAAGACAGTGTGCCTATTTTTGTAATGGCTTGTTCCTTTCAGTTGAAGCAAGAAGGTTACGAGCATCAAGAAAAAATGCCTGTTGTAACGCCTCCTGAAGAATTAATGAGCTGGAATGATGTAGCAGAACAATTTGGTTCAGTTTTACCAAAATCAATTATGCGATTTGTCTTAGCAGAGCGTCCGTTAGATTTTAAACCTGTTGAATTTGTGAATCCTTTTGAGAAAAAAGATTATCCTAATTTTAGTAATGTTTGGTTAACTTTTAATGATGTTCCAGAGGATTTACCTTTACCAATTATTCAGCAATTAATTGCGTATAGCTCTGATTACAATTTATTATCAACAGCAATAAAACCTCATGCTTCTAAAGCTCACTTTGGAAACACACAAATGGCCAGCTTAGATCATTCAATTTGGTTTCACCGAGAACCAAATTTGCATGATTGGATATTAGTTAATGTTGAATCTCCAAGTGCAAATGATACAAGAGGTTTTACACGAGGAAATTTATTCAATCGTTCTGGTGAACTAATTTGTAGCGTTGCGCAAGAAGGTCTAATAAGACCAATAGTGAAAGAGAAGGAATAATTTATATTTCAAAAAGTCTTGTAAAAAAATTACAAGACTTTTTCTATTTTATAAACTTAACTTCTAGTTAATCTTATTCTAAATATTTTTGAATTAATATTTACTTAAAAAGAAAAACTTGAAATACTAATATATAACAAAAAAAAAGAGCTAATAATTTAGCTCTTTTATATATTCAATTCTTCACTCTTTCACAATTCTTCCGCCAATAACTGATCACCTTTTTTTCTAACACTTTTATATGCTCTATAACACACATATAAAATAATCAGTACAAAAATAAACGCCAAAGGAGCCAATACAATTGCCGTAATACTTAATACAATAGAACTAAACGTTTCACCTGTATTAACCAAAAAATTTCCAGCTCCCGCAGTTGTGGTGGTCGAAACAGCTCTTGCAGCAGCAGTTGTACCGCTAATCGCAGCCGCAGTTCCTCCTCCTGCTATAATCGCCAAAGCCCAAGTTGCAACTTCGTTCATTTCTGGCATCGTAATTCCAACCGCTATTGTTCCTGCAATTCCAGCTAAGGGAACCGCAATCGTATCCAACAAATTATCAATAATTGGAATATAATAAGCTCCAATTTCCACTAACATCGCTACACCAAGTGTTATAAGAGCTGGTGTACTCCCAACCCACATCCAATTTTCGTCGAGATTAATAAAACTTCCTGCAAATTTGACAGCTAAACTCAATATAAATAAGGGAAGAAAAATCCGAAAACCAGCAGCGGCGGCTAATCCTATTCCGAGAAATAACGAAAAAATAGTAGACATTGAGATTAAATCGTTCATAGTTTAGTATTTTATAATAGTTCTGATCTTATAAATATAATGATAAAAAAGATAAAGTTTTTATATTTTTTTCTTTCCTTTGCATCCGATTAAGAGAAACCAAGTACTGCAAAGTACTTTTTTTGTATAAATAAACCTAAATGTTTGAGTTACATCTAAATAATCGAATAATAAATCAATCATTTTTTAAATGCATCGATAATTATTTCTTTTCTCAAAATCAATCAACCAAAACTTCTTCACGACAACATTTAAAATTTTGCAAGAATCGATTTCTTTTTATTTTAATTTCTGATAGGAAAATTTTATCTTTAAGGAAATTTTACGAGAACTCTTGCAATGGAAACATCAAACGAAATTAAAAAAAATAATAAAACAAAAATGCTAGTAATAGGAATTGCAGGAGGAACAGGTTCGGGAAAAACAACTGTTGTAAATAATATTTTAAGAGATCTTAACGCGGAAAGCGTTATCGTTATTTCTCAAGATAATTATTATAAAGATCATCCTGAATTATCTTTTGATGAACGTTCTAAGATCAATTTTGATCACCCAAGATCAATTGATTTCGAATTACTAAAAGAACATGTCGCTTTATTGAAAAATGGCGTATCAATAGAACAACCTGTCTATTCGTTTATTACGCATAGTCGCAAGGAAGAAACGATTTTAACACATCCACAATCGGTTATTATTGTAGAAGGAATTTTGGTATTGACTGACCCAGATTTACGCGATTTATTTGATGTAAAAATCTTTGTTCATGCAGATTCTGACGAACGTTTAATTCGTCGCGTACGCCGTGATATACAAGAACGTGGGCGCGATTTAGACGAAGTTTTAACACGTTATCAAAAAACGTTAAAACCTATGCATCAGCAATTTATAGAACCATCTAAAAACTATGCAGACATTATTATTCCGAATATGAAAAAGAAAAATTCTGTCGCAATCAAAGTTTTATCAACTGTAATTAAAGAAAAACTCAACTCGAAAACTACTGTATAATGAAAGAAAAATCGGAAGAAATCTTTGACAAAGAACTTACACCAGAAGTACCGAAAAGAAAAATTAAGGATACACGTGTATTCAAATTTGTTTGGAATCGTTACTTTGTTCTAACGGTTGCGTTTGCTGTTTGGATGATTTTTTTCGACCAAAATTCTTTTTTCGTACATCGCGAGTTGGATAAACAAATCAAATTATTAGAAGTTGATCAACAATATTACCAAGAACACTTGGATACTGAGTCTGAAAAATTAAATCAACTAAATAGTAATCCTGCTGAAATTGAAAGGATTGCAAGAGAAAAGCATTTCTTGAAAAAAGATGATGAAGATATTTTTATCATTCAGCAAGAAAAAGTTACGAAGCCGCAAAATAAAGAAAATGAGTAAGTTATTTGAAAATTTTGATTCTATTTCTGAAAAAGAATGGAAAAATAAAGTTCAAGTCGAGCTAAAAGGTTTAGAATATAATGAAACTTTGGTTTGGGGAACGAACGATCAAATAAATGTAAAACCATTATATACAAAGGATGATGTCGATTATTCGGCTGTACAACCATTACCAAAATCCTCAAAAGATTGGAAAATTATTTCGAAATATACTGGAAATAAAAACCAAGATTACAGCTTTTTGTATGGATATTTGATTAATCAAAATCAAATTGATTCATCGTTAGAACTTCCTAATTATCTAGATTTATTTATTAAATATAATGGAACTTCTGATTTAAAATCGCTTGAAAATCTTCCAAATCTGAAATATTTAGATTTAGATATTTATGGATATTTGGCACAGAATGGACTTTGGCAAAATGATTCAGAAAAAGCATCAAAAGAATTGGTGAAAGAAGCTTTGGCATTGAAAAATTTCGAAAAAGTAATTTCAATTCAAGGAGATGTTTATCAAAATGCTGGAGCAAATCATGTTCAACAAATTGCGATTACACTTGCACATGCAGTAGAATATTTAGAAAATTTTGGAGCTGATATTGCGGACAAAATTTATTTTAAATTTGCTGTTGGAAGTAATTATTTCTTCGAAGTTGCGAAATTAAGAGCATTTCGCTTTTTATGGAAAATGATTTTGGAGCAATATAATAAAGAAAGTGAAGCATTTATTTTCACTTCAACATCCGATCGCAATAAATCTAAATTAGATATTTACAACAACGTTATTCGCTCTACAATAGAAGCTTCTTCGGCTATCTTCGGATCAAGTGACGCTATTTTTGTTGGATCATATGATGAAGTTAATAAAGAGTCTGATTTTGGATTAGAATTAGCCGCAAAACAACAATTATTGTTACAAAAAGAATCTTATTTGAATCAATTTACTGATCCTGCTGCTGGTTCTTTCTACATTGAAAGTTTGACAAATCAAATGGCTGAAAATGCGTTAGAATTGTTTAAAACAATACAAAATGTAGGAGGTTTTGTAAATGCTTTACAAAATGAAACTATTCAAGATTTTATTTACACAAGCGCGAAAAAAGAGCAAAAAGATTTCGATGAGCAAACCATTAAATTAATTGGTGTAAACAAATTTAGAAACCCTGCAGATGTGATTGAGAAATCGCCAAAAGAAAAAGTGGTAAAACAAGCACTTTTTGTTCCGATTGTTCCAACTCGTTTGGCAGAAAAAGAGGAAAAAAAATAGTTTTTACATGAATTGGATGCCAATTTCATTAAAAGAACTTAATAATATAATCGAAACTTCAGTAGCTGTGATGGATACTGAAGTTTTGTGTTTAATAAAATAATATTTTACGTCAAAAAATAACATTTTGAATCCAACTATTTTAACAAAAGAATTTCAAGATTATCTGAAAATAATCGAACATGAAGACATCAAATCTATAGGTTTGAAAAAATCGTTGTTTGAAGAAATTTCTTCTGCTGAAATTGCACAACAATTGAAAGGAATTCAAGTTTCAAAACATAAATTTCCAACACTTTATTCGACAGAAAATATTTATTTTCCGCCTTCAATTAATTTGGAACAAGCAAGTTCAGAAGCCACAGCAAATTATAAATCAACTTTAGTTAAAGGAAAAAATTTGATTGATTTAACCGCAGGTTTTGGAATTGATACCATGGCTTTTGCAAAGAATTTTGACAAAGTATATCACATCGAACAAAATCCTGAATTGAGTGAGATTGTACAACATAATGCTAAAATTTTAGCGCCAAATTTAGAAACCTATACAGGAACTTTTCAGTCTTTTTTTGAAGAAAATCCTACATTAAAATTTGATGTTATTTATCTCGATCCAGCAAGAAGAAATTCGAGCGGAAGAAAATTTATTTTGGAAGATTTAGAGCCAAATATTTTAGAATGGATTCCAACTTTTTCCGAAAAAACAGAGAAAATTATCATCAAGCTTTCGCCTTTATTAGACATCACTTCTACCCTACAACAAATTGATTCAATTTTTGAAATACACATTGTTGCATTAAAAAATGAAGTGAAAGATTTTCTAATCATTTTAGATAAAAATTCTTCAACAAAAAACCCTTTGATAAAAGCTGTTAATTTAGAAAATAATCAATCCGAATTTTCTTTTCATTTTGAAGAAGAATATAGTGCGAATGCAAGTTTTGGAGGAATTCAACGTTATATTTACGAACCAAATGTTGCGATTCTAAAAACTGGTGCTTTCAAATTATTGAGCGAAAAATTCAATCTTCATAAACTTCATCAGAATACTCATTTGTATACTTCGAATGAACTTTTAGAGAATTTTCCTGGAAAAATTTACTTGATTGAAGAAGAAATTAAAAATCAAAAAAAAGAAATTCTAAAAACAAAAGCGAATTTATTAGTCAAAAATTACAATCAGCCAATAGACGTTATCAAGAAAAAATTCAAAATTATTGATGGTGGTACAACAACTTTAATTTTTACTCAAAGCATTGATGGTTTTCATATTCTAAAAACTTCACGAGTTTAGTTGGGTTTCGAAAAAAGTTGTGTTAATTTTATACAACAATTTTCAACCTTAAAAAATTACACTTGAAAATCATCAATAAAATTGAAAACTTTATCTACGGAGAAGCGCTTTCAGATGGCTTAAAAACTTCTTTAGCGATTATCATTCCGCCTATCGTAGCCAGCTTGTTTGGCGATTTATATGCCGGTGTAACGATAAGTCTTGGTGCAGTTTTAGCACACATGACGGATACACCTGGTCCATTTAAAGAACGCCGAAACCTGATGTGGCTTTCCGTGCTCTTGATTTTCCTTGTTTCATATTTCACCAAAACGATTAACAGTTACCCAATATTTCTAGGTATTTGTTTAACACTTATCGTATTCTTTTCTAACATGTTAACCGTTTGGGGACAACGTACAAGTGCGCTTGGAATGGTCATTATGATGTCAATGGTAATGAATATGAATGATTTACGACATGAGTTAAGTCCTCTTCATATTGCACTTTTTGTGACTGCTGGAGCAGCTTGGTACACTATTTTTAGCCTAGCTATTAGTACCTTTCGTCCTTATCGTATGGCGCAGCAAAACTTAGCTGATACAATGATTCATATTTCTGAATACATTCGAATCAAGGCTTCTATGTTTGATAAAGACTCTAATTACGATGATATTATCAAAAAATTAATCGATGAACATGTTGTAATTAACGAAAAACAAAGTTTAGTTCGTGAATTAGTTTTTTCGAACAAAAAATTGGTAAAAGACCTGACACCAATTGGGCGTTCGATTGTGTTTATTTTTTCTGATTTGGTGGATATATTTGAAAATGTAACAGCAAATCAATACGATTATGTGAAAATTCGAGAAGTTTACGGTGATACAAAAGCAATGCGCAAAATCTATAATTTAATGAATAAATTAGCGCATGAGCTTAAAATGATTGCTTATCATATTAACTCGAACAAACGTCCTAAACAACCTACTTTTGACTTTGAAGTTGAGTTGAAAAAGATTGATGATGCTATCAAAGAATTATATGCAGAAGGACAAAAACCAATCGTTTTATCTAAAATTTACATCAATTTAAAGCAAATTGTTTATAAAATAGAGTTTATCCATAAATTTTTCTATGATGATTCATTCACAGAAAAAAAGAAAAATCCACTGGATCATGCCGAACATTTTGAACCTACAGTTGATTATTCTTTACGAAAATTAAAAGATCATCTGAATCTAAAATCTTCAATTTTTAGACATGCAATTCGTGCATCAATTGTAATGTTATTAGCTTATGGTGTCACGTTTATTATTCCGATGACTTACCATAGTTACTGGATTTTGATGACAGTTTTAGTGATTTTAAAACCTGGTTTTAGCGTAACAAAAAAGCGAAACTTTCAGCGTTTGAAAGGAACAATTGGCGGTGGATTAGTTGGGGTTTTAATATTATTGATTATTCCTCAACACAGTATCCGATTTGCTTTAATGCTTATTTTCATGTTGATGGCTTACACTTTTATTCGTCATAAATATGCAATTGGTACATTTTATTTAACCGCATATATTCTTATTTCGTTTAGTTTTTATTCGCAAAAAGATTCATTGTATATTATTCAAGAACGTTTTATTGACACACTTGTTGGAGGATTTATGGCGTTTATTTCGAGTTATTTGATTTTACCAACTTGGGAAAAAAATAATATGAACGAATATATTCAAAAAGCATTGATTGCAAATTATGAGTTTATTTATTTGGTTTTTAAAAAATTAGCAGACAACGAAGTTTCTACAACTGATTATAAGTTAGCTAGAAAAGATGTTTTTATTGCAATGGCAAATATTAATTCAGTTTTTCAACGTGTAATTTCTGAACCGAAAGGAAAACAAGAAAATGCTAACGTACTGAATAAATTCACCATTTTCAACCAGTCATTTGTCTCATATTCAGTTGGTTTAGTTAAAATTTTAAAGAAAAACAATTCTGTTATTTTAACTTCAGAACACATTCGATTGATGAAGAAAATTTTGCAATTATTGTTACAAAACATTCGGCTTTATGGCGAATATGAAACAGAAAATTTACCTAAAACAATAGAATTTGGAGAAAAAACTGTTGCATATACTGAAATTGAAACAGAGGCTTTGCAAAATGATTCTGAACTGATTGAAGATCTATTAGAGTATTTATACGAGATTGCTTACGATTTCACAAAAGTTGGTCACGTTTTTGTGAAAGAACAACCGTTAAAAGAATAATAAATGACAATCATTCAACTGTTTAAAAATCTACGTCCATTTGTAAAACCTTATCGTTCTTTGGTTGTCGCAACTTTGCTCCTAACCTTAGTTGGATCTTTTACGTCACAGGTAAACGCCCTTATTTTACAGTATACCGTAGATTCTATAAATGGTTTGGTTGAAGCTGGAAAAGGATTAAAAGAAGGTCTGAAAATCATTTCGTTTATTTCAATTGTTTTGATGACAAAAGAAATCTTGAATGCTTTTATCACATTTGGTCAAAAATATTATGGTGAAAAGCTTAGAATCTTAGTTTCACAAGATTTAGCACAAACCATTATCGAAAAGATTTTGACGTATAGAATGGCATTTTATACAAATCAAGATAATCAAGCAGGAAAACTTCAAACCCGTATTGACAGAGGAATTGAAAGTTTGACACGTTTAGTTCAAAACTTTTTTATCGATATTCTTCCACTTTTTGCCAATTCAATTGTTGCTTTAATTTTAATGTTCAATGCTAATTTTTATGTTGGATTGGTTGGACTTTGTATCGTTCCGATTTATTTCATTATCACGCAACAGCAAGCGAAAAAGCTGAGTGGTTGGCGACGAAACTTAAGAGGTTATCGTGAACAAAAATCACAAGGAATTATCAGCATAATTGATTCAATTACAGTAATTAAATCATTTAACCGAGAAGATATAGAAGGTAAAAAACAACTTGATTTGCAAAAAGAATTGACGAATAATCAAATGCAAACACGCAAAACAAGCTTCTTTTTTGATGGTTTAAAATCTTTTATCGAGCAGTTTGGCGTAGTGATTATCATTATTTTAACTTCGTATTTGGTTCTTGACGGACAAATGACAATTGGTGCAATTATGTTTCATATTTTGTTGTTTAACAACGTTTCTGCGCCTATTCGTCAACTGCATCGTATTTACGATGAAATGAATGATGCTATGATTTATTCCGAAAGTTTCTTTGGAATTTTGAAAGCAGACAATGAAAAAGAATCATCTGGGAATTATCTTCCAACAAATCTAAAAGGAAAATTCGAAATCCAAAATGTTGACTTTTCTTATCCAAATGGTTACAAAGCCTTGAAAAATATCAACATGACAATTCAACCCAATAAAATTACTGCTTTAGTTGGTTTGTCTGGTGCTGGAAAAAGTACAGTGATTAATTTGTTAGATAAATTTTATCAACCTGATTCTGGAAAAATTCTACTTGATGGAATTGATTTAGAAGAATATGACACGCAATTTTTACGTGATAATATTGGGTTGGTTTTACAAAAAAATCACATTTTTAATGGAACAATTGAAGAAAATATTCGTTATGGAAATGTAAACGCAACTTTCGGAGAAATAGAAGATGCTGCAAAACGCGCTTATATTCATGAACAAATTATGGACTTGCCAGAAGGTTATCAATCCAAAGCCTTATTGTTATCTGGCGGTCAACAACAACGCATCGCCATAGCACGTATGTTTCTCAAAAATCCACCAATTATTTTTCTAGACGAACCTACTGCAAGTTTGGATGCAATTGCGACAGAACAGATTAAAAATAGTTTGGATGCCATCAAAAAAGATCGAACAGTTATCATTATTTCGCATAGTATTTCTCAAATTATCGATGCCGATTATACATACGTGATGAAACAAGGCGAAGTTGTAGAACACGGGATTCATGAAGATGTCTACAAAATGAACGGCACTTATAAAGAGATTTTTGATGCGATGGCAAAAAGCTTAAACATTGAAAAAATTGCCAAAACTTTTGACGATGAAGAAGAAGAAAATTATTAGCAATAATTTTATTATAAAACATTATAAATCACTACCTTTAAAGAGGTAATAGGATAGTGTATGAAAAAATTAGTTTATTTTATTGTTGGGGTATTGTTTTTTACCCAATCTTGCGAGCAAAAAAAAGAAGCTCCAAAAGAATTAGCACTTAATACGGTAACTTACGAAAATGCTTTAGACGTTCCTGTAAACAAAGTTGGTGTTCTCATTAACATAGATTCTCTTGGTTTTTTTGATCATAATTCTCAAAATTTAGATCAAAACATTGATTCAAAATCAATTGAAAATCAGCTTAAACAAATAAATTCTAAATTTGATATTGTAAAAATAATTCGTGATAAATCTGAGAAAATATTAAACGATAACAAGTATACTTATCAAATGATTGATAAATTTGATAAAAACTTAGTTCCAAATGAATTAATCACAAAGGAAAATGTAAATCAAGTTAAATTTAATGATTTAAAAAAAGCGATTAATCAAGATGATTTAGTTTTGATTAATGTAAAATCGGGTCTTGATTATGATCCTGCCAACAAACAGAAATACATCGCAAAAACATATGTCTATATTAATATTTTAGACCTTAAAAATAATGCTTTAAAATATAGCGAAACAATTGGTGGAACTAAATATATAGACGAAACAATCAATAAAAGTACGACGGATTATTTAGAGAAAATGATGAAAGAATCATTAAACGAAACGTTGGATATTATTGATAATAAATATTAAATACATTGAACTATGCGCCATTTTTTTGGCAACTTTTGGAAGTCCTGAACCCTTAAAAAGTTTCAGGATTTTTATTTTTAATGACATTCTAATATTGACTTTTATTCATGGTATATTTTTTGTTAATTTTATGCTAAAATTATAGGATGCCTATTATACGATATTTATCTTTTATTCCATTATTGACTTCTATTTCGGGATTTGCACAACAATTGATTGATCCGCAACTTCGATTGCCTGTTGAAAAAGCGATTGAGTCGAGTTACGAATTAAAAAATAAACAATTGGAAGTCGAGAAAAACAATTACCAATATAACGAAGTAAAAGGTAAACAACAACCAAGTTTATCTGCAATTGCGCTGGGTGGTTATCTAAACTCGAACGGAATTATCGATATTCCAACCAAATCAATCGATATTTTGTCCACAGAATTGTTTTCGGGTAATCAAAAATTCAATACCTCTGCAGGATTATTTACTGTTGGAGTTAACGCCACTCAAATTATATTTTCGGGATTACAAATTCCAAATGCGTTGAATGCTATTCAGGAAAAAAGTACTGCTTTAGATTATTTGAAAGAAGCCGAAAAAGAAACTATAACCAAAGATATTTTACAAACTTATGATCAATTGATGTTATTGGTCAAAGTAGAAGAATTAATTTCAAATTCTGCAAAACGATTGGATAAAGAACATCTTAAAGTGCAGAAAGCAATTCAAAATGGTTTAGCTATTCCATACGATCGGGAAAAAATAAAATTAGCAATTCTAGAGTTAGAAGCCCGACAAGTAGAATTGAACGGTAATCGACAATTGCTATACAAAAAATTAGAAATGTTGACGCATCTATCTGAACAAGATCTTCAACAAATTCAATACGAACTTACACCTATTGATATTCTTGCTTCAAGCTATACTTTAGAAAATAAAAAAGAATTGAAAGCACTTGAACACTCTGTAAAAGCTTACGAATTTCTGTATCAAAAGGAAAAAGGTTCACATTTACCGCAAGTTTTTGCATTCGCGAATACCAATTACACCTCAATTTTTGGAAGTCATTTCAAATTAAAAGATGGTGATGTATTAGGTGATGTTAATTTAAAAATGAACCAATTTTCGATGTTCCCTAATATTTTGATTGGTATTGGCGCAAAGTGGGAATTGTTGGATGGCGGACAACACAAAAATAAATTAGCACAAGCAAAAACTGACATTTTAATAAATGAAAACAAGTTGAGAAATTCGCAAGAAAAACTGAATTTATTATTAAGTAAAAACAAAATTGATTATGAAACTTCTACTGAAAAATTAAAAGTAAATAATCAACAAAATACCATTGCAACAAATAATTTAGAAATCGCTTCAAGACGATTTCAAGAAGGATTAATAGATGTAACTGAACGTTTGGCTGCCGAAAATGATTATTACAAAGCCAATCTAGGTTATTATGCTCAAATCTTAGATCAACGCTCTAAAACCTACGAATTACTTCAAACTTCTGGAGAATTATTTAATCAAATCTCAAATTAAAATCATGAAAAATACATTATCCTATATTTTTGCTTTAAGCGGATTAATTTTTATTACAAACTGTAAATCATCTGACAAGGAAAATAAAAAAGAACAGCAAACTATTTTTCAAGGTAAAATTGAGCGCGATCAAATTAGCGTTGTAACAAAAATCCCAGGAAAAATAGATCAAATATTAGTTCACGAAGGCGATGAAGTAAAAAAAGGACAAACGCTTTTTGTCTTACAATTACCAGAAGTTGACGCGAAAAAAAGTCAAGCAGAAGGCGCTGTAAATTCTGCCGAAGCTCAATACGAAATGGCTAAAAAAGGTGCAACAGATAATCAATTAAAACAATTGCGTGCAAAAGTTGCTGGTTTGAAGGAACAATTAGATTATGCTGAAAAATCAAATCATCGACTAAAAAATATGCTTCGAGATAGTCTTGTTCCGCAACAAAGTTATGATGAAGTTTATGCGAAATATCAAGGCGCTAAAAACCAATATTTAGCTGCAAAAGCTGAATTAGCTGATGCCGAAAATGGAACGCGTGTAGAGCAACAACAAATGGCTTTAGGACAAAAAGAACGTGCTTTGGGAGCTTTGCAAGAAGTAGATGTTGCAGAAGCGGAAAGACACATCAAAGCACCACAAGATATGACGGTTGAAACAATTAATCTAAAAGTTGGAGAATTGGCTTTGGCTGGATATTCTATTGCAAACGGAATTTTGGGAGAAACTACATTTTTTAGATTCACAATTCCTGAGAATAAAATCGGACAATTGCAAAAAAATCAAATCGTCAATTTAAAAGTTCCTTATAAAAATAATATGGTTTTGAAAGGTAAAATTGTTTCGATAAAAGTACTTAATTCGTACGCTAATATTTCGACTGCTTATCCTGATATTGATCAACAACAATCGCAATATGAAGTGAAAGTTGTTCCTGTTGACTATAAACAAGCTGCTCAACTATTGACAAAAGCAAATGTAATTTTGGATCTTAACGCTAAATAAATTCTGATGAAAACGATTTTTCATTTAATTATACGAGAATTCAAACTTTTCTTCAAGAATCCTGTTTTACCAATTTTATTCTTGGGAGCACCTATTATGTATGGTGTTCTGATCGGAAATGTTTATAAAAAAGGAAATGTAACCAATTTACCAATTATTGTTGTAGACGAAGATCATACGATGACAAGTCAGAAAATTATTCAGATGTTAGATGAAAATGAATCGGTGAAAGTTGCTGAAGTTTTACCTTCAACATTTGATTCTAAGAATAAAGCTTTAGCAATCGGAGCTGAAGTTGTGGTTGTTATTCCTCGAAACTTTCAGTCTGATGTACAACAAAAAAAATTACCTGAAATCGCTTATTTTGTAGATGCTTCAAATACGTTAACTTCTAATACAGCGGCAATCGCAATTACTACAGTTTTAACAACAATGAAAGCTGGTATTTCAATAGAAACAGCTCGAAAACAAGGTGTTCCAGAATATATTGCAACACAAAGCTACGAACCATTCAAATCAACGATGATTCGTCAAAATATCAGAAGTGGAAACTACTTATATTTTATGCTTCCAGGTGTTTTATTAACCGTATTACAACAAGTTTTATTATTAGGTTTAGCACTTTCATTTGCTTCAGAATTTGAGAATAGAATATTTAATGAATTAATCTCAAAATCATCCAATCCATTTACCATTTTATTCGTCAAAACTTTTCCTTATTTATTTATGTCAGTATTTATATATATGCTGTATTATTGGTTCGGAATGTTTTATGACATGAAATTAGAAACCGAGTTTTGGCCATTCTTCACTTCTTCTCTTGCATTTATTTTAGCCGTTTGCTTTTTAGGATTTTTAGTCAGTATTCTCCTTCCAAGCCAACTAAAAGCAACCGAAGTTTTGATGGTTGTTGCAACACCAAGTTTCATTTTAAGTGGATTTACATGGCCTTTAAGTCAAATGCCAAAATGGATTCAAGCAATTGCAGATTGCATTCCATTAACACATTATTTGAAAATATTCCGAATACTTTTCATCGAAAAAGGCGATCCTACCCTAATTCAACCGCATTTAAATAATCTAATTGTAATAGGAAGTATTTGCTTTGTCTTATCTTTGGCTATTCTAATCGTTAAAATAAGAAAAGCTAAACAATCGATGAAACAAATCGAAACAGAAAAGATTTAGCATCTTTTTTTAATTTACAAAACAGATAATAAACCATGAATTTTCTTACAGTTGAAAATCTAACCAAATCATACGGAATCAGAACTTTATTTGAAGATGTAAATTTTCATGTAAATGAAGGAGACCAAATCGCATTCGTAGCAAAAAATGGAAGTGGAAAATCTACTTTACTTAAAATTTTAGCTGGATTAGAAACTGCCGATTCTGGCGAAGTTCGTCCAAATAAAGGTGTTAAAATCTTGATGTTGGATCAAAGTGATGACTTTGACGAAAACTTGAAAAGTGAAGAATATATTTTCAATCATTCGAATGAAGTTTTAGATGTTGTTCGTCAATATGAAAACATGATCGAAAATGACCCAACAAATCCTGATTTAATTGATTTAATGGGAAAAATGGATGTTTTAGATGCATGGAAAGTTGAGCCAACAATCAAAGAAATTTTATCAAAATTGAAGATTGATTTCTTGGATCAAAAAATTGGAAAACTTTCTGGTGGTCAGCGTAAACGTATTTCTTTAGCGAAGTTTTTGATTGATTTAAGTTTCGAAACTGGATATGTTCTTTTAATTTTAGATGAGCCTACCAACCATCTGGATATAGAAATGGTGGAATGGCTTGAATATTTCTTGAACAAAGAAAACAAAACATTGATTTTGGTTACGCACGATCGTTATTTCTTAGATGCAATTTGTACCAAAATTCTCGAAATGGAGGACAAAACATTGTATGTACATTCGGGAAATTACGAAACTTATATTACGAACAAAGCATTGCGTATCGAAAATCAAAATGCAACAATTGACAAAGCGAAAAACCTTTATCGTAAAGAGATTGAGTGGATGCGTCGTCAACCACAAGCGCGTACAACAAAGTCTAAATCTCGTATTGATGCGTTTTATGATACTGAAAAAGTAGCTAAAAATAAAATTGTCGATCAACAAGTAAAATTAGAGATGGTAATGACGCGTTTGGGTCAAAAAATCATCGAAATGGAACATGTTTCGAAAGCATTTGGTCAAAAGAAAATTTTAGATGATTTCTCATATATTTTCGCTCGTGGTGGAAAAATTGGTTTAGTTGGAAAAAATGGAGTTGGTAAAACGACTTTCCTAAAAATGTTAGAAGGAATCGAAACTATGGATTCTGGAACAATTGAACGTGGAGAAACCTTAAATATTGGACATTTCAAACAAGATGGAATTGATTTTAAAGAAGATGAACGTGTCATTGAGTTTGTGAAAGATATTGCCGATTTTTTCCCGCTTGCAAATGGAAAAGAAATGCGTGCAGAGCAATTCTTAGAAATGTTTTTGTTTACGCCAGAACAACAACATACTTTTATCTCAAAGTTGAGTGGCGGAGAGAAAAAACGTCTGCAATTATTAGCAATTTTGTATAAAAATCCTAACTTTTTGATTCTCGATGAGCCAACAAACGATTTAGATTTACCAACTTTGACGGTTCTTGAAAGTTTCTTAGAAGAATATCAAGGCTGTTTATTAGTTGTTTCCCACGATAGATATTTTATGGATAAAGTGGTTGATGAATTAATGATTTTCGAAGGCGAAGGGAAAGTTTCTCGTTATATGGGAACGTATACCGAATATCATATCGAAAATAAAAATAAACCTGAGTCAGAAGATAAAAAAGCTGAAAAAGAAATCGTTATTCAGGAAAAAGTTGAATCGAAAGAGAAAAATGTAGAGACAAAACCAAAAAAATTATCGTTTAAAGAACAACGAGAATTAGAAGAAATTAATAAATCTTTACCAATTCTTGAAGCCAAAAAAGAAGAATTAACGAATTTACTTTCCGACCCAAATTTAGGGTACGATAAAATCGCAACTATTGGAGATGAACTACAAAAAATTGTAGACGAATTAGAAGAAAAAGAATTTCGTTGGTTAGAATTAAGCGAATAAAAATATTGAATAGGAACTTTTTTTGAGTTCCTTTTTTTGTTTTAAAAATTCATTTCTATATTTACTCTATCAATCATCAGGAGTTTCTGAAAAATCAGAACACCAACCGAGCCAAAACCGCGCTACGGTGGTATAGAATGAGGGCAAACGCCAAAATAAAAGGTTATTCTCCACTCTATCCTGTTGTTTTTATCATTAAAAAATTAAAACAATGGAAAATCTAAAAAATGAATTTGTCGTATTATTTCGTGAATTAACTGACAACGAATTAATCGAACGCTTTAATCAAAATGTAGGAAACAGTTCTTGGAATTCTGCAAGAAGATGTTATGTCAAAACATTATTCAACGAATTACAATTCCGTAATTTTGATTGCACAACCATAGAAAGAGGAAACACATTTTCGCTTCAACATCATGTAATATTAGTTGAAAATAGATTAGAATATTTAGATTAAATATAAAAAAAGGAAAACTTGATTTAAGTTTTCCTTTATATTTTACGGTAGATAATATTACTTACTCTGCTCTTTTATAAAATCATTAATCGTAACATTTAATCGTTTATTTCGGATATCTTTTTCAAAACGAATTGGTTCAGCAACACGTTCTGCACAGTCTTTCATACCACAATTTTCACACGTAACCGCAACTTCTTTTACAGGAATTGATGGGTCATTCATAAATTTCACTTTACGTTGAGCTGATTTATACAATACACCAATCGTTACGCTTCGTAAATAATTTGGATTGAATGGATCTTTCGTTGCAGAAGAAATTACATAATATTTTTGATTATTATTGAACGGATACAACGAAATTTGTGCAGAAATCTCATGATGATCATCTTGATGTTTTTCCAATTCTTTCAAAACATTTAACGAAACCCAACGACGACAATAATGCTCATCCGTTTCATTTGCTTGTGGCGATTGTTGTTGATTAAGATGAAGTTCTTTCGTTAATTTATATGAATTTGAACCAACTTTTGCTGACAAACGCAAGAAAAACAAATCACGAATATTAAAATGTTTGGGTAACAAATTTGTCATTCGTTGATAAACCGTTTCAGGTGATTCGGTATATTTTCCAAGAATTTCTTGAAATTTAGACAAATCATGATGCTCTATAGCAAACAAATTCTGCATATCCTTCAACAGTTTTTCTTCTGGTAACAACAAAGCTCCAGCAAAATAAGATGCATAAAAATTGTTTAACAATTGATCAAAATTATCAAAACTTGCCCACGAAAATGTATACAAACGTTCCTTCAAATCAAGATAATTATAGCCTAATTCTTTCGCTAAAATAAATCGTTTTTGATCATTGTCAGAATTAATATTGATATACAACAGCTTTTTCTCTTTGATAAAAATAGAACGTAATTTCGCTAAATCCTTCCCTCCTAACGAAGTGAAATCTTCATAAAGAATGGTATAATTATATTCTTCTTTCAGAATTTCTTCCATCGTTTCATTTTTTACAAAATCTTCTGATTCAATCAAATATTCTTGTAAAAAACTCTTTGCAGATTTTTCAATTTCAGGGAAATAATTATCATTTGCTTCCTGAAAAGACCTCAACGAAGCCAAGAAAAAACTTTCGCGTGTAAGATTGTAATTATTACCTATTTCAATCAACGTAGAAATGAACGCATTTACCTTCATTGGTGCGTTAGAAATGATCTCAATTAAATCTCTTTCTTCAATTCCGAAGAGTTCCAAAGGAATTTCTTGCAATAAATTTGATTGTAGAATCTCAGCGACTGGCGCTAAATTCTTATCCAATTTTAAAGAAACTATCTCATCATAAGGAATTTCCAACGCTTCGGCAAGAGCAACAATTTTATCAGTTTTTGGATATTTTTTACCTTTTTCGATCTCATTCAAATACGATTTCGAAAGTCCAGTTAACTTAGATAACTTAAACAATGACAAATCTTTAGCCATTCTTACTTGTTTTAGTTTTAACCCAAAAATTAATTTAATGTATTCTTCTTGCATAATTTTTTCAAAAATATTTGGTAAATGTAAACGAATTTTTATAATTTAGCGAACGTTCGCTGGAAGTAAAATTCCGCTCGAATAACCAAAACCAAAATTACAACAAAAACACAAAAAATGGATACTATTACAAGTGAATTAAAATTATCGCAGAATAAGCTGGATAGTTATCCAGATGTTTTGACAACCGAAGTGGTTAATTTTTTAACAGCTTTACACAAAAATTTCAACGAAAGACGTTTAGAACTTTTGGCGAATCGACAAGAAAGACAAATCTTTTTTGATTTGGGTAATTTTCCAACTTTTTTGTCAGAAACAAAAGAAATCAGAAATGGCGATTGGACAGCAGCTCCTATTCCAGCTGATTTACAAGACAGACGCGTTGAAATAACTGGTCCAGTCGATCGTAAAATGGTAATTAATGCGTTAAATTCTGGCGCTAAAACATTTATGGCCGATTTTGAAGATAGTAATTCTCCAACGTGGGATAACAATCTTCAAGGACAACAAAATTTAAGAGATGCAGTAAATGGTACTATTTCATTCGAAAATAATGGAAAAAAGTATCAATTAAACGAAAAAACTGCTGTCTTGCTTGTAAGACCGAGAGGTTTACATTTGAATGAAAAGAATATCATAATAGATAAACAAGAAATATCAGGCTCACTATTTGACTTTGGTTTATATTTTTTCCATAATGCACACACGTTACTTTCCAAGCAAAGTGGGCCTTATTTCTATCTTCCTAAATTAGAACATCACCTAGAAGCACGCTGGTGGAACGATGTTTTTGTTTTCGCACAAAATTATTTAAACATTCCACAAGCTACGATTAAAGCTACAGTTTTGATCGAAACTATAACAGCTTCTTTTCAGTTAGATGAAATTATTTACGAATTAAAAGACCACATCGCAGGCCTTAACTGCGGTCGTTGGGATTATATATTTTCTTATATCAAAAAATTTAAGAAACACCCAAATTTTATTGTTCCAGATCGTTCACAAGTTACGATGACTTCGCCTTTTATGGCTGCATATTCGCAAGCAGTTATCCAACGTTGTCATAAACGAAACATACATGCAATTGGTGGAATGGCTGCTCAAATTCCGATTAAGAATGATGAAAAAGTCAATGAAATTGCCTTTGAAAAAGTGAAGAATGATAAACTTCGCGAAGTAAAAAATGGACACGATGGAACGTGGGTTGCGCATCCTGCTTTGGTAAAAGTCGCAAAAGATATTTTTGACGAATATATGCCACAAGCTAATCAAATTTCCAATAAGCGAGAAGATGTTGTAACAACTGCCGAGGCTTTGTTAGAATTGCCAAAAGGAACAGTTACAGAACAAGGAATTAGAGACAATATTAATGTCGGAATTTTATACATCGAAAGTTGGTTATCTGGAAAAGGAGCCGCAGCTTTATATAACTTAATGGAAGACGCAGCAACAGCAGAAATCTCTCGTACGCAGGTTTGGCAATGGTTAAGCCAGTCGATTACGTTAGAAAACGGATGCGAATTTAACAGTGACAAATACAAAAAATTAAGAGCCGAAGAGGTTCAGAAAATAAAACAATTAGTTGGTGAGGAAAACTATTTGAACGGAAGATTTGAAGAAGCTATTTCAATCTTTGACGAATTAGTTTTATCGCACAAGTTTACCGAATTTTTAACATTAGAAGCCTATAAGTATATTGATTAAGCCCTTATAACCAAACACACACGAAAAGAAATACACACACAACACACATTCATAAACAAAACACAAAAAACACAATTATGAGCAATCAAGAAAGAATTCAGAAGATTCGGCAGGATTGGGAAACTAATCCACGCTGGACAGACGTTGTTCGTCCTTATTCAGCAGAAGATGTAATTCGATTAAGAGGTTCTTTGGACATCGATTACACCTTAGCAAGATTAGGGGCTAAGAAACTTTGGGAAGGTTTGAATTCAAAACCATTTATGGCGGGTTTAGGTGCTTTAAATGGTAATCAAGCCATACAAGAAGTACAAGCTGGTTTAGATGCAATCTATCTTTCGGGATGGCAAGTTGCTGCAGATGCAAATCTTTCGGCAGAAATGTACCCAGATCAATCATTGTATCCAGCCAACTCGGTTCCAATGGTGATAAAACGTATTAACAATGCGTTGCGTCGTCGCGATGAAATACAATCTGTTACCGAACAGGGAAACATTGATTATATGGTACCAATTGTTGCCGATGCAGAAGCTGGATTTGGAGGAAACTTGAATGCTTATGAATTGATGAAACAAATGATAGAAGCTGGTGCTGCTGGCGTTCATTTCGAAGATCAATTTTCATCAGCCAAAAAATGTGGTCATCTTGGAGGAAAAGTTTTAGTTCCAACACAAGAAGCAATTAACAAATTGGTTGCAGCTCGTTTAGCAGCAGATGTTTGCGGCGTTCCTACTCTATTGGTTGCAAGAACTGATGCAGAAGCTGCGAATTTGATTACTTCGGATATTGATGAAAGAGATCAACCTTTTATTATACAAGGAAGTAGAACTTCTGAAGGTTTTTACAATGTGAGAAATGGTTTGGAACAAGGAATTAATCGAGGCTTAAGCTATGCGCCTTATGCTGATTTAATTTGGATGGAAACATCTAATCCAGATCTTGGAATGGCAAGGGAGTTTGCACAAGCTATCAGAGAAAAATACCCTAATCAGATGTTAGCTTATAATTGTTCCCCATCATTTAATTGGGCAAAACATTTAACAGAAGTTCAAATGGAAACATTCCGCGAAGATTTAGCTGAAATGGGATACAAATTCCAATTCATTACTTTAGCTGGTTTCCATGCAATGAATACCTCTATGTTCGAGTTATCACGTGCATACAAAGCCAAAGGAATGGCGGGATATTCGGCATTACAAGAAAAAGAATTTGCGTTACAAGAAGAAGGTTTTGCAGCTGTAAAACACCAATCTTTTGTAGGAACACAATATTTCGATTACGTACAAAACACAGTGCAACAAGGCATTTCATCTACTACAGCTATGGCTGAAAGTACGGAAGCCGCACAATTCTAATACATACTTTTCAATTAAAAAGGACGTACCGCAACTACGTCCTTTTTTATCTTAATTAATTTTACTAATTACAAAAACTTTTCCATTCATTTCGAACGAATCTTTTTCCGATTTCCCAACCAAGATTTTAGCCAAAGGGGTTTGAGTTGATAGAACAAAAATCTTTTTATTCTCGAAAATAATTTCCCCAAAACTACACGCCATACAGAAATTTCCCATCGTAGTTTCAACATAACTACCTAAACCAATGGTTTTGTTCTCCACAATTTTTATTTTAGAAAACACGTCTTGCTGAATTAAAACTTCATTCAATTGATTTTGAATTCGAGTAATTTCCTGTTGCATCATTTCGCGCGACGTTTCATACTTATCACCCATACTACTTTTAGTATCGTTGTTTGAAGCACGTAAATCGTCAATCAAACCATTCAAATACGTTATTTTATCTTCGATTTGTTGTGCTATAAATTGATATAATTCTGCTTTCATTTCTTTCAATTAAATTGTTTGAGGCTTATTCTTAAATCTCAGCATGTAAATAATTCCCAAAAGACAGATAAATGCCGAAACATAAATCACCATCGGAATGCGATCCAAATAATCCTGAAAATACCAACCCGCGCACAATGCTCCAAATCCTATCCCCGCTTCCATCGCAATATACATTGTTGCCATCGCCTTTCCACGTTCATCAGGTTTGCTAAAATCTATTGTCCATGCATTTAGTGCAGGAGAAAGAATTCCGGTTGAAATGCCATACATCAAACCTCCTAAAATCAACCCTATTTTTGCATCAATAGAAGCCAAAAGTACCAATGCAATAATCAATAAAACTAAGCCTAATTTTATCACCAACACACGCCCTTTTTGGTCAGATATCTTACCTGCAAAGAAACGAACCATCATCGATGATATTGTAAATACGATAAAGAAAACGCCTTTATTTTGAAAACCTAAATGTTCGGTCCAATCTGGAATTAATGTCAATATAGAACCATAAGCAACATACGAAAGAAACGTAATCAATGCCGCTGGCAAAGCTTCTTTTGCAAAAACATCTTGCTTCGAAATCTTTAGTAATCCGAACGAAAATTTCTGTTTATTTTGCAAGGTCTCTTTCATATTGAATAAAATCAATATCGATAATAATGCAAAAAACGAAGACGTAAAAAACATCACATTAATCGATGTATATAATGTAATTGTACTTCCCAATGCAGGTCCAATCGCCATTCCGATACTGAAACAAATTCCGTGCAAGCCCAATGCTTCGCCCCAACGTTCGCGCGGAATAATATCTGCAATATAAGCTGCTGTTGCAGTGGGTTTGAAACCTGTCGAAAAGCCGTGTACCAATCTTAAAAATAAAAAGCCTGAAACGGTTGTTAAAACAGGATACAAAATTCCGCATACAAAACAGACAATAGAACCAACTGCCATGATAGGCACACGTCCCACTTTATCTGTTAATTTCCCACTAAAAGGTCTCGAAATTCCCGCTGTCAAGGTAAATAATGCAATAATAAATCCTTTGTATTCTGCTCCTCCCATGCTACTTAAATAAGCTGGTAACTCGGGAATCATCATATTAAAACTCGCTGAAAACAACAACGAACTCAAACACATTAAAATAAAATGCAGATTATAAACGGGATCTGAATTTAATTTTTTATTGATGGCAGAAAACATAACGGATTTTTTGCAAAGGTAATTTATCTCAACCGAAACAAACAACACAATCCAAAAAGTATTACTTGTTACAAAAAATCACTACATCATTCAACATTGTTAATCGATATTTCATTGATTATATTCATGAAATTTCCTATTTCTGAACTACTAAGATGATGTGAAAATAACTTCTACATTAGAATACAGTTAAAATACCTTATTGTATTTAATTACTTACTAAACAATTCTTATTTTAGCTTTATCAATTCTACTACCCTAAAAAACGATCTAACCAAGTATTATTTTCAAGCATGAAAAACTATGAAAACCTAAAAGAGACCTTGTCTTTTTATGGCGTAAATTGTAATAAACTATATTATATCTCATCAGGAAATCCAATTTTTGCGTTTCCTGAAAGATCATTTCGAATCGACTTTTATGCATTTTGTATTTGTTTATCTGGCTCAATAGAAGTTGAGATAGATTCTCAGAAATATTGTATTACTCAAAACGAATTCTTGATTTCTGCTCCTTCTACTGTTTTGAAAATTCTAGATACTAACTCTAATTTTAGAATGAAATTGTTGTTTTTTGAGAAAAACTTTCTCCTTAAAAACATTTCTAATCCTTTCTTTATTGATAAACTTAATTTGTTTACACATCAAAACTTTACAGTTTGTAAGGCAAATAAAAAAGATGCGAATCATCTTTTAATGTTAATCAATTATCTTCAAGAACAACGAGAAAGAAATGTTTTGTTCTTAGAAGATATTATTCGATCGATTATTTTTACTTTACTTCTTGAAACTGCCTCTATAATTGCTGAACAATATTCAAAAGTAAATAAAAATTATTCCCGCGAAATCAACACTCTATTTTGTAAGTTCACACAACTTGTTCAAGAAAATGTTATCGCTCACAAAGACGTACAGTTTTATGCAGATCAATTGTTTATTACAAATAAATATTTGATTCACCTTGTAAAAAAAGCAACAAAGAAAACTCCACATGTTATTATTGACGAGTATTTATTAAAAGAAGCGTATGTTTTGCTTGGCTACTCAGAGAAAACAATTGTCCAAATAGCATTAGATCTAGGTTTCAACTCTTCTTCATCTTTTGGTCGGTTTTTTAAAAAATACACTTCAATTTCTCCTCAACAATATAGAAAACAACAACATATATAAAAAAAGAAATTTGGGATACAAATGACGAATTTCGGGATACTTTAGAAAAGTAATAAAGCGTAATTTTATTCTAGAATCTTAAAATAAATAATTATGGATAAAGTTACTTCAAAATTTGACAACGTTTTAAATCATTCTACTATCTACGGAAATATTGATCATCAACCAGATGCGAGTAAAGAAACACCAAGAAACACTCCAGAAAAATCTTATCCTTTCTCTGATCAGATAGGAAATTACCAACGCAATAAAGGAATTCCTACAAAATCTTATAAGGACAGTAAGGTATATATTGTGGGAAGTGGTATTGCAGGTTTAGCTACTGCCTATTATTTTATTAGAGACGGACATTTCACTCCAGAGAATATCACATTTATAGAACAACTTCAGGTTGAAGGAGGTTCGTTAGATGGAGCTGGAAATGCAAAAGATGGTTACATAATTCGAGGAGGTCGAGAAATGGATTGTACCTACGAGAATTTATGGGATATTTTCCAAGACATTCCTGCATTAGAGTTACCAGAACCTTATAGTGTTTTAGACGAATATAGATTAGTAAATGATAATGATTCTAATTATTCTATTGCACGTTTAATTCATGAAAAAGGGAAAGTAAAAGACTTTAGTAAATTTGGTTTGAATAAGAAAGATCAATTAGCTATTATCAAACTTTTGTTAAAGAAAAAAGAAGAGTTGGATGATATAACAATTGAAGATTATTTTAATCAATCTTTCTTAGAAAGTAATTTCTGGACATTTTGGCGTACAATGTTTGCCTTTGAGAATTGGCATAGTTTACTAGAATTCAAATTATATATGCATCGCTTTTTACATGCGATTGATGGTTTAAATGATCTTTCTTCATTGGTGTTCCCTAAATACAATCAATACGACACTTTTGTTACGCCATTAGGTAAATGGTTAAAAGAAAAAGGAGTAAAAATTCAGTTAAATACACTGGTTAAAGATTTAGATTTATTAATTAATACAGAGGGAAAAGTAGTCAAAGGAATTATAACAGAACAAGATGGACAAGATGTAATTATTCCTGTCACACCAAATGATTATGTTATTGTAACTACTGGTTCCATGACCGAAGATACTGCGTATGGAGATAATACAACAGCTCCAGTCTTAGCTATAGATAATAATACAAGTGGTCAAAGTGCAGGATGGAAACTATGGAAAAACCTTTCTGCTAAATCTCCTATTTTTGGTCGTCCAGAAAAATTTTGTGGGAATATTGAAAAATCGTCATGGGAATCTGTTACTTTAACTTGTAAACCTTCTGCCTTAGTAGAAAAGCTAAAAGAATATTCTGTTAATGATCCTTATTCAGGTCAAACAGTTACAGGCGGAATTATTACCATTACAGATTCTAATTGGTTAATGAGTTTTACGTGTAATCGTCAACCACATTTTCCTACACAACCAGATGATATTTTAGTTCTTTGGGTTTATGCATTATTTATGGATAAAGAAGGAAACTACATCAAGAAAACAATGCCTACTTGTACAGGAAACGAAATCCTAACAGAATTATGTTATCATTTAGGAATTGAAGACCAAATAGACGACGTTATAGAAAATACAATCACTCGTTCTGCTTATATGCCTTACATCACATCTATGTTTATGCCTAGAGCAAAAGGAGACCGCCCACAAGTAGTTCCAGATGATTGTAAGAATCTAGGTTTAGTAGGTCAATTTGTAGAAACCAATAATGATGTAGTTTTCACAATGGAAAGTTCTGTTCGTACCGCACGTATTGCAGTTTATGAATTACTTAATTTAAATAAGCAAGTTCCAGACATTAATCCATTACAATACGACATTCGTCATTTATTAAAAGCAACTAAAACGTTGAACGATGATAAACCATTTATGGGTGAAGGTTTATTGAATAAAGTTTTAAAGGGAACTTATTTTGAACATATTCTACCTATTGGATCAGATTCTCATCAAGAGGAAGAAGAAAAAGAATCTTTTCTATTAGAACAATTTGGTAAATTCAAAGAATGGGTAGGACATTTTAGAGGTTAAAATCACCCACAATTCAATCCTGAATACCAATGCTATAAAACCAATAAAAGCTTCTAAATCTTTAGTGATTTAGAAGCTTTTTGAGTATTACTATATTTTTTCTATTTAAAAACTATACCAGCTTTTATTAATAAATATTAGCTATAGTGATATTATTATTGAATTATTAAAGGTTTTATTTCAAATTCTGATTCAATATTTTCCTTTAATTTTAGAAATTCTATTGTATGCATACTATGCAAATCAACATCAGTTAATCCAAATGGTCCATTTTCTCAGTAATATATAGTCTATTTTCAAGCTCAATTATTGCTTTCTCCATTTCATCAAGTTCATTTTCAAAATATTTAAAAAGATAATTAATGATTTTTAAATTTAAAATTAATTCTATTAGTTTAGATTCAACTTTCCTTGCTAATTCAAACTTTTTTAAAGTTTCACTTTCATTCCATTCTTCTGTTGGAAAGTAAGGAATTTGAATTACTTTATCATTATCAATTTTTATAAAAGACTCAAACTCCTGTAATCCATATTTATTTTCTGGGTTATAACAATATTTTATTTCGGTTATAATTTTTCCAATACTATCAGTCAGGGTCATTTTACAAAATTAAACTTAACAATATTTCTTTACAAGAATAAACAAAACCTGTTTTACAAAAAAGTTGTCATTTCTATATTTCATTCAACAACATTCCAATATACAAAATCTCAACCACTCCCAACAACTCATAAAAAAAACTCTTATTAAAGAACTTTTCGGGATATTATAAGCTATAATTTGTAAAATTATTACGAATGTTATCGGTTTGATATTGTTTTCTTACTTCGACCACGATATAAAATCAGTAATTTATTCAAACTTCTTATATCCGTATTATAATCGTTAATTAGTAAATGTTCTGCACCGTCTGGGTGATAATAATTTAAGTAATAACTCGTATGTTTTCCTGAACTTTTGCTAATAGCTTCCTCATTATAAATATCATCCCAACTATAAAAATCTGTTGATATTGTTTTAATTCCTTTGTCATTAATTATGATTTGAGGTTCTTTATTAGTCGCCTCTTTATAGTTCTTGTATGCACAAAACGCACCTGCAATAGAAAAAATAGAACCAACAGTATAACTATGATCTATTAGAAGCAAATAGACACCAAAACCAAAAGAGATACACATGATCGCCATCTCAACAAAATTTTTACCTTTTGCATAATAAATAATCGTTTCGTTAGCAATCGTCAAATCATCTTGAAAAACATCTTCTTGATTGAATTTATTTGACAGCGTATTCAATTTTTCTACGTCTTTTGTCGTACGAATTTCTGTCTTTTCAAAAATACTATTGTCTAGCCATATTAACTTTTCTTGAATTGCTCGCTTCTTTAGTTCATGTACATTTCTAACATTCTCAAAAGCCCAAAGCCTCCATTTCGTAATCATAAAACTCCACCATAACCAACTAACAACCATTGCAAAGATAAAACCAACAGGAAACCCCCAAGTAGGAATAAATTTTTGGCTAACTAAATAAAATGTAATTCCAAAAATCCCAATGGTAATTGTTAAAACAGGATAAGTAATCATTCTATGTCCTTTTGAAATAGCTTCGTCAACGCCTATAGTTTCATTCATTATTTTATCTATTTTTTATCTACAAAACTAATAAACAATAAACCGATATACAAAAATTACCCCCACAAAAAAAGCTCTTATCAAAGAGCCATTTGGTTAAAGAACTGTTTTGGATAATAAAATTTATTTCCAAATTTTATATAAGGAATCTTATTCGTTTTCCTCATCCTATACAACGTTTTGTCACTCACGTTAAGCAAACTTTTTAAGTCTGCGTTATCATAGAATTTCTGATTTTCTTCTAATAGTAGAAAAGTTTTTTGGAATTCTATCAGCAGGAGCTTCATATCCTTTAATGCCTCTCCATCGTTTTGTAAAAATAAATCATTTTTCATATATTTAGTTGATGTTAAGATGTACTAATTTATAAAATAAATACTTAATAACCAAATGTTTACCAAACAAACAATATTCCTTTACACGAAATCTAGCTATCACCCTACTTTTTGTAGAGTACTCAAATCGATTATGTTCGACAATAAACCAATGTATCGTTGAACAGTTTTAGGATTAAAACCATAAATACAAGCAAGGTTCTCCCAGAATTTTACACCAAACATAAAGTTGAAAAAAAAACACATATTCACTTTGCAAAAAAAATACCACATAGAAACATAGAACCAAATGATTTTGCTTTCCAATTAGTAGTCTACCTATTCGTATTTTCAACTAATCTTTACAAGCCATCACAACTAAAACTATGTTTCTATGTGGTCAAAATAAATTTGAACAACATCTATAAAATTCTATTTTCGATACGATTCTTCTTCACTCTTCTACGCCGTTAAACAAAGTATTGTACCGAAAAATCACTCCAATCAACGAACTTCATTTTACTACTACCTCACTACTACCTTTACACAACCATATACTCGCCAAGATAAATACTGGTACTCGCCATAGCCTTTGTTTCACTATTCAGAAACGCCCAAAAATTCACTTTTTTGCCATTGTAATATGTTGGTAAAGTAATATGTATAATCATAGAATCACGAGTTACAACATTCTGAAACACTTCGAACGAATTTAGTTCCTCGCAATAACAAACAAGATTCACAAAATCCGAAGGTTGCGCATTGCCTTGCCCAGAATTATCTTCCCAATTCATTTGGAAACTATCCCCACCTGCCGTCTCTATCGTAGGTTGTAAAAAGCCAACCAAATCGCCTTTCGACACCAATACACGCTCTAATACAATAACAGGTAAACCATTCTCCATTTCCAATGCATTGTTCAGCATATAAGAAGTCGCGATGTTGTAGCGCGATTTTAGCCCGACTCTATTCCCAAAATATAAATTAAGAATAAGACGAATTGGTTGCAAAAAACCAATAATTTTCTTAAATTTGATTTGTTGCATCAATTGCAAATCAGTAGGTTGGCTTTTAGATTTTTTTGGCAAACTACGGATAATGTCTTTGCCGCGCCAATTAACGCCTACTACAGTTCCTACTTTTCCTGAGAATCCACCAAGGATTCCTTTTTTAATTTCTGCCATAATTGCAAGTTTTTATTGTTAATATTCATAAAGTTAGCAACAGAAACAACACCATTTACAAAAACACAATTTTGTGCCCGCGTTTGCCCTGCTCTGCCCGCATTTGTCCACTTTTGTCCAGTTGCTTTTTACACAATAATAGTAATATAACAAAATAAAAACCTCGCTAACCTCCTATTTATAAGAGCTAGAGAGAAGTTGAATTTTTGGTCAATTTTGGTCTTGTTCGACCATTGTTCGACCATTGTTCGACGAATCTTCGGAAAAACGGCATTCTCGTCGAAGAACGGTCGAAGAAAACACGAACAAAAGTGGGAGGAAATTGAAATTGTAAAAATAAAATGATGCAAGAATACTTTGTTTCGCTATCCATACATTCATTATTACATTCTACATTAAATTATTTCGTGATACATGAATATTGTTTTTATAAATATCTTATTTACAAAAAAATAATTATATTTGCTTCTAATTTTACGAAATGCAGATATAGGTGATTTTTTACGAAACAAAAGCTAGATCAGTTTCGTGAAAAAACAATGTTATCTGCTATTGTAAAATGACCGTACCAAAACAAATTCTCATTTTAATTATTACAATTTTGAATTTACAAAGTTGTTCGAGTCCAAACGACAAAATTTACTCAAAATTTAAAAGCGATTTAAAAGACTCAATTAAAATTAATAATGCGATAGAATTTGAATTTACTGATTTTGTTCTAAATCCACAAAAATCATATTTTGTTGATTCTAAATTAAAAATTTTGCAGTTAAAAAATGGTGGAGAAATGTGTGATAGTGAAACTTACTATTTGTTTGATTCTAAAAATGATTCAATTATATTTATTGTTTCTCGAACTGAATGTTATGAAAATCCTGACAGATTGAAAAAACAAACAGACACAATACATGTAACAAACTTCAAAAAAAATGTTGAAGAAAAGTATGTAAATGGAGAAATCTTAGAAAAAACTAAAATCAACAATAATT